>ENA-UEOI01000118-UEOI01000118.1-human-gut-metagenome-genome-assembly--contig:-NODE-118-length-94520-cov-37.311225_pt1 | contig 94520 bp, 96 predicted proteins | sample MGYA00242883_ERZ507882 | MGnify/ENA primary metagenome ERZ507882 (study PRJEB26167, sample SAMN06115502) | human gut metagenome | host: Homo sapiens | place: China:Chongqing | collected 2015-07-29...
TCCCTCGCTGTCCGTCCTCGTTTCGGTGCGGTAGCGGGTTTCCGTTTCGATGGTCTGGGTCAGGATGTACTGCTTTTCAAAGAGCATGGCAAGGTCGCCCTGTACCTCTCCCAAAGTGAACACGCCGTTATGCAGCGCGGAGAGGATGGAGGTCAGCACATAGGGGTCATGCTTGATCTCGTCCAGATCGAAACGGTATTCGTCATAGCCGGGGTGCAGGCTTTCGTAGTTGTCAAGTTCATGCTGCAAGTCTGCTTCCAGCGCGGCATAGGCGGCTTCGGCCCCCAGCATATCGCTGTCCTCGGAGAGATAGGAGGTGGCGGCAAGGCCCGTCCCGGTGCTGCCAAACATGGCGGTGCAGGATTGCAGGCCGCCCATCACCAGCAGGAGCATAAGGCCCACGCCGCCGACGATCAGCGCCCCTTTCCAGTGCCGGGCGGCAAAGGACGCGGCCTGTCTGCTTTTCTCTGCGGCTTTCTTGGCTGCGGCAGCCGTGGTCTTGGCGGTGCCTGCCGCCCCCTGTGCGGTCTGACCCGCCGCCCTTGCTGCCTTGGCATATTCCCGTTTGATGTGCTGTTTCTGCCAGAAACGGGAAACGGGGTTCTTTGCCGCCTGCGCCAGCTCTGGGTTGTCCCGCAGGGATTTTTGATACGCAAACTCGGCGTTGGCGGCGATGGACTTTCGCTCGGCCTTGGCGGCGGCCCGGTAGGGTTTGAGCTTGTGGCGATGGACGCCGCTGCGGATCATGCGGCCCGCCTGCCGTTCCGCCAGTTCCTCCCCCTTGTGGCCGCCCTCCACGCCCACATTTTCGTGTTCTACCTCATGGATTTTTCCGTGGAGGTAAAGCCCGGCTTCCTGTATGGGACGGCTGGCCGGGTTTGGTTTGAGCTGGGGAGGGGCTTTCTCCACCTTGTCAAAATACAGCCTGCTTTTGGCCTTGCCCTTGGCCTCGTCATAGACGGTTTCCTTGGTGACGACGCGCTTTTTCGGCAGAGCTTCTTTGGCCGCTTCCAGCTTATCCGCCCGTTTTTCTGCCTTTTTGATATACGGGGCCAGCTCCGGGGAGGCCCGTTCCTCGGCGGTAAACTGCAACCGGGAAACAGGACCGGTGGCCTGCGCCACAGTTTCCCCGGCGTCCTTGGCCACTTTCTTTGCCTTGTGGCGGTCGTGCAGTTCATCCGCCCGTTCCAGTATTTTTTCCGCCGCCCCCTCCGGCTGGGCGGTGTATTCCTGCTCGGCCTCCCGGCTGGACACATTGACGCTTTCGCCGGTGGTCTGGTTATCCAGCGTCAGGCCGTCGCGGGTCATGTGCTGCGTTACCTTGTCGCGGGGTTTTAAGGGTTCCATGACTTCACCTCCTTGTGCCTCATACCGTCGCCCCCTCGCCTAACCGGGTCGTCATGATCTGGTAGATCTGGGTGTTTTTCGGGATGGGGTTCTTAAAGGGCAGGATCACATTTTCGTAAATGAGAAGCCCCTCGCCGGGTTCGGAATTGTCCACATACCGTAATTGCTGGGGCGAAATGTTCAGCCGTTCCGCAAGGATTTTGCGGTCGCCGCTGGCCTGATTGAGCAGGCAGATAAAGTCGCTGTTTTCCAAAATGTTCTCAATTTCCGGGGAGGAAAGCAGGTCTTTTACATTCTGCGTCGCACCTGTGGGAATCCCGCCCCACTTACGAAAACGCTTCCAAATCTCGCAGGAAAAGGCCGCCGTCTGTTCCTCACGCAAAAGCAGGTGGAACTCATCACAGAAATACCATGTCGCCTTGCCCTTGCTGCGGTTTTGGGTGACGCGCCCCCAAATCTGGTCTTGGACAATGAGCATACCGATTTTCTTTAGCTGCTTGCCCAGCTCCTTGATGTCAAAGGCCACAATGCGGTTTTGAATGTCGATGTTGGTTCTGTGGTTGAACACATTTAGGCTGCCGGACACATACAGGTCAAGGGCCTGCGCCACCCGGTCGGCCTCCGGGATATGCTGGTCTAACAGGGCTTTGTGCAGGTCTGCAAGGATGGGCATATTTTCCGGCTTGGGGTCTGCCAGATAAGGCCGGTAGATCACCTGTACCGCCCGGTCGATCACCGTCTTTTCAATGGCTTCCAGCCCGTTCTTGCCGCCCATGACAAGCTCACAGAACGACAGCACAAAGTCGGATTTCAAGGCCAGCGGGTTTTCATCCTCGGAGTAGTTCAGGTTGATGTCCAGCGGGTTCACATAGTTTTTGCTGGTAGGCGACAGCTTCACCACCTGCCCATGCAGACGCTTCACAAGGGGGTAATACTCGGCCTCTGGATCACAGATATACACATCGTCCGGGGTGCAGAGGAACACGCTCAAAATTTCTGATTTACAGCTCATACTTTTGCCGCTTCCCGGTGTCCCCAGCTTTAGCCCGTTGGGACACCTCGCCCGTTTGCGGTCGAGCATAATCATGTTGCCGGTCTTGGCGTTGATCCCGTAATACATGGCGTCGCCGCCCTGAAAAAGCTCCTGCGTCACAAAGGGGACGAACACGGCCACGCTGGAAGTCGTCAGGGAGCGTTCAATCTGGATGTGGCTGGCCCCCAGCGGCAGGCTGCTCATAAGCCCCTGTTCCTGCTGGTAGTCCAGCCGCACAAGGGAACAGTTGTACTTCTGTGCGATCCCAGCAGCCCAGAACACATCGTTTTCCAGCTTTTGCCGGGTGTCTGCGGTGTTCAGCACCAAAAAGGTAAGCTGGAACATCCGTTCATTCCGGCTCTGCAAGGTCTTTAACAGCTCCTTGGCGTCCTGCCCGTAGGTGGCAAGGTCGCTGGGAAGTATATCCATGTCGTAACCGCTGCGGACAGCCCGTTTCTGTTCCTGAATCTTCATGGCGTCAAGGTCGGTGATCTTGCGCTTGACCGTCTTAATGGCGTCGCTCTGGTCGATGGCCTGCACATGGAGGTTCACCACAATGCCGTTTTCCGTGTTGAGAAAGTCGGCCAGCATTTCATCCGACAGCTCCGGGGAGAGGATTTGCAGGAAGCTCACCGCCCCATATTTGCCGCCCAGCCCGAACATCCGGGCATTGCCGAAGCGGAACGAGGACGGGGCGATAAAGTCCTTGGTAGAAAACCCCGACGGGGCAAGCCACTTCCAGTCAAAGGAGAACGGTTCCCCGTCCGGGTGGAAAATGCTGTGCATGACTTCCAGCCGTTCCTTGGCGTCCAGTCCCCACGCGGAGGCCCCCATGCTCTTGAAATAGCCCAAAAGGTCGGTTTCGATCCGGCGCAGTCTGGCGCGGGCCATTTTCAGGCTGTCCGCCTCAATGGTGTAGGTCATAAATTTCCGCTTCATCAGGCCGTTGTTCCCGTTCACAAGCTGGTCTTGCAAAATGTCGGAATACTCGCTGCGGATGTCGTCGAAGTCGTCCCCTTGCGCCCGGATTTCAAAGCTCTTGGCATACTGCTTGGGGTCGATCTTGCGGTTGATAAAGGAAAACTGCACATGAATGGAGGCGTCCAGATAGTTGTAGAGGTCGCACAGGTTTTCAAAGATGGCGGTCTTGGTGTCCGCCTGCGCCAGTTGGTAGCTGATGTCCGTAAACTCAATGCACTTGGAAAAGGTGCGGGGCGTCACCCGGCATACGCCGTCCTGATACATGGCCTCATAGGGAATACTGGCCTGTGCCGAATGGGGCTTGCCGTCGCCCTTATACTTTCGGATGACGGCCTGAATCTCTTTCTTTTCGGCGCGGGTGAGCTTGACCGGCGCTTTTGCGCTCGTTTCGTTCTTTTGCTTTTTGGACAATGGCGTTGACCTCCTTTTCCATTTGGGATTGCAGCACAAGGGCGGTATAAGCGTTGTTGGTCTGGTAGGGGCGTTCCTTGGGCTGGATGAAGCAGCACTCGACGATCTGGCGCGCCACCACTTCAAGGGGCTGGCCGTGTTTTTCGTAAAGCGCCAGCAGAAAGCCCGGCAGCATAGCGAACACCATAATGAGCGCCGCCGCGCTGGTCGGGACGCGGCCCCGGATCAAAAAGAAAAGCGGGACGCCTACCAGCAGCGCACCGCCAAAACAAATGAGCTGGCGTTTCGTCAGCCCGAATACTACCTTGGATTTGACCTTGGTTAAATCCTTGGGGACAGTTACATAAGCCATAAAAAGTCACCTCGTTTCTGGTACGGACAGGGAAAAATCGCTGTCCAATTCATTGCCCCACACATCCCAGCCGGGGGTTTTCTGTCTGGCAAACAGTTCTGCGCGGGGCAGGTCGCCCGCAAGGGCTATGATTTTCTCGCGGGTAATGTCTGGTTTCTTGCTGTGTTCCTCCACCGGGGAAATGATAAACTGATGGACGCTTTTGGAGTAACGCTTGGGATGGCCCCGCTTGGCAAGCAGGCAGATTTCCGCGTTTCCTCTCGTCCAATAGCCCAGTCCGTAAAACCATGTGGGGCTTTTGCGGTTCAATTTCAGCCAGACAAAGGCCACGGTCTTAAAGGAAAAGCCCCACGCCTTAATCAGACGCAGCGCCTCCGGGAGCTGTGGGAAAGTCGCCCACAAAAACAAGAGGCAGTCTTTTCCCGCCAGCGTTTCCACCGGCAGGGCGCACAGATCGTCAATGCTCATGGTGGGATAGTGATGTTCCGCCGCCCCTGTCCGTTTGCACTCATATCTCCACGGCGGGTCGGCGTAAAGGATGTTGTAGGTTTTCTTTTGTGTTTCCTCGATGGTTGGTATTCCTCCTGTCTGTCAATGTGCGGTAAATACGGCTTTCGATATGCTGCCGGTCTTGAACAGACAGAAGCAAAGCAAAACGGTATAGCCCATACAGCCCCAGATCGCGCCGGATATGTCGTCGGCGGTTCCGATCTGCTGGATCAGCACCGCATAAATCCCGACAACCACCATGATTAAAAAGGCTTGGAAGCCCAGCGCAAGCAGGGATTTCAAGTAGTTCTGGCCCATGCCGCGCCACTCTGCATTGCCCAGCGTGGCAAGGGGGATCGGCCCCAATGCGGTCACGGCGTAAATTTCAATCATTCTTCCATAGGTCACAAGGAAAATGCAGATGGAAAGAATGTTCATCGTCAGCCCCACAACAAGGGTCTGGAACCACAGGCCCAGCAGCGGCCCGATGTCCATTGCTTCAAGGCGGCTTTCCAGATCGGGCAGCAGCGTGTCAAAATCAATGCTGGTATCTCCGATAATCACCCCGGCGCTTTGGTTGACGACCTGCTGGGTGGCGTCAAACACGCCCATGACGATATTCCATGTGTTCGTCACAATGAGAATGGCAAAGGCGCTTTTGAAAATCCAGCGGAAGAACATGGAGCTGTCGAAGTCGTGCATATTGTTCTTTTCCACGATCATGTCGATCAGCTCATAGCACATCACAAGGGCGAGAATGGCCGCCGCAATGGGGACGATCACCGTTTCGGACAGGTTTTGCAGCATGGAGAAAATGCCGCCGTTCCAGTCCTGCGGGGTACTGCCCACATCCGACGCGATTTCCCCGACTTTGGTATTGACTGTGTTAAACAGGCCGGACAGGTTGCCCATGATACCGTCGATCAGGATTCCTTTGATCCATTCCCCGATTAAATCACCAATCATGTGGGGACACCTCCTTTCCCGCGCCCTCCCAGATCAGAGAGGGCGCGGAGGGTTTTCTAACACACATGGGGTTATCCCAGCAGCCCGGACAGCAGCGGAACAAGGGTCATGCCGATCAGGGCAACGCCTCCTCCGGCGACAAGCTGCTTGATTCCTTGGCTCTTGCTCGCCGGGTTGTCCGCCCCGTATCCCTCCAAAAGATTGACGCCGCCCCATACGCAAAGCGCTCCGCCGAGGCCCACAACGATGGTCTGCAAAGTATCAACTGCACTATTGAAAAATTCCATAAATTTACCTCCATAAATTCAGATTGTGATGGTGTTTGGGTACAAAAAAGCCGCCGTACACAGCGGCAGCCTCACAATCCGCAGACGGCCCGGAGTTACTGGCCGTCCCGCCATTCCAGCACAGCCAGCGAAAAAATTTCGCCCCATGCTTCACACAGTCTGCGGTCTATTTCCCTTGCAAGTTCTTCGGCTTCCCCGTCCGTGGGCGGGGTATCATGTTCTGCGATCCACTGGCACAGCACCGCAGCGGAAATGATTGCCCGGTAGATTTCTTTCTCATACTTGAAATAATCCGCAAATGTCCATTCGTCCGAGTGTCCCATCGGTCACGCTCCTTTCTCTATGGCCGCTTTATTCTGCGGAAAAATCTTCCTCCGACAGCTCAATGTCGTAGAGGTCAAAGGGTTCGTCCTCCGTTATCACGCGCCGCCTTTTCCGGCGCAGGGACGACAGGTAGCTGTCCACATCAAAGGTGTTCTTTTTGTCAGCGTCCGAGAGGTATTTATAGCGGGGGTGGCGGGTGATGTCGTATTTCTCACTGAAAAACGGCCTCACGCCGCGCACCTGCAAAATACACTTGCCTCCGTCCATCGTTGCAATTTCGTCTTGGCTCATCAGCTCCTTTCCGAGTTTTTGGTAGTTCAGTCCGTGGGAGGTCTGCGCGCCCCGGTTCTCGCTCTGGTTGTAGCTGTCAATGGTTTCCTTGCCCAGCACCTCCGCGATCTCCTTGGCGTTCTTGCCCCTGCCACTAAGGAACAGCGTACAGTCGCAGTTGTCGGAAATGATTTCCGCCGCGTCCTTGTAAATGGCCTTTAGCTGCGACTGGCTCTGCAAAATAATAGAAGCCGAGATTTCCCGGCTTCGGATGGTGGCGATCAGCTTGTCAAAGTTTGGAATCTGGCCGATGTTGGCGAACTCGTCCAGAATCAGCCGCACATGGACGGGCAGCCGCCCGCCGTATTTGTCATCGGCCCGGTCACACAAAAGGTTTATGAGCTGGCTTTGCACCATTGCCAGAATGAAATTAAAGGTCGTGTCCGTGTCCGACATAATCAGGAACAGGGCTGTTTTTTTGTCCCCGATGGTGTCAAGTTCCAGTTCGTCGTCCTCCATCAGCTCCCGCACCTCCCGGAATAGCGATAGGTAAGCCTTTGATGTTATCTCCGGATTTTCCCCCGCCCTAAACCGGGCGTGAACCTTTCAGTTCACCCGGCTTGCCATCAGGAACAAATTTTATTTCATCTCAATAACTCTCAACGTGGACAAGGCTTCTTAACTTATTGAGTTTTTCTTTCTGCTTTTGGTCAAGGTTGAGGATTTCCATATACTTTCTAATAGTATCAGGATTTGTGGCATGAATCAGATGATGTACATCTTCACATACCAACACCAGATTTTGATAATTGTCCTTACCGCCTAAATGCCGTGGCACTTTGTGATGGCAATGAATATCGCCAATAGAAAGCACTTTGCCGGATACGGCACATTTTCCCATTTGAGCCGAATATAGCGAAAGCCTGTTATCGTTGTATTCGATAGAACGGTACAGAACCGGATTCCTCATCAGGTAATGAAGAACCGTCATGTCGATTCTGTCCAGATTCTTATGAATCTCGGCTCTGCCCTCCGGTGTATAGGAATTGATTTTGCGGTTCATGGACTTTGGGGGCTTATGCCGTATGTAGCCAACCGGAACAACAGCGTGTCCGGCTACATAGCGTAGCTGTTTGCTTGCCCCGTATCGTTCCCTGATAACTTTCGGAACCTCACACGGAAGTTTCCTTTTCCTGACCTGTTTTGCAGTTTTAACTCGTTCTTTTAGTCTTGCCCGCAGGCTCTTGTGGACAGATAAGGCGAATGGTGTAAGGTCATCGCAGACCTTTGTGGCTAATTGGTAATAGTCATGGATTCCCATTACATAGACGTTGTATCGACAAATTGCCTGATATTCAGTACGTTTGCCTTGTGACGGGAACTCAATGTCATAAATCAGCCGTTTTAGGTTTGGTTTTATTTTCGCAATAGATTTCTCTCTGATATGGCTTTCCACCACGTATTTTGTGCGTCCATTGCTCCGTTTCCCACGGGGGATAACCTTTAACTTGAAACCGAGAAACTCTGAATACTGTTCTTTCAGGTTAATCACCTTCGATTTTTCAGGGCTGATTTCAAGAGAGAGCCTTTCATGGAGCCAGCTTTTGGTTGCGTGGAATAGCTTCACTGCATTTTGATAACTGTTTGTAAATATCTTAAAATCATCAGCATATCGGACGCAGGTAACTTCTTTCAGCTTTGTCCTCCGCAATGCGGAGAACTTATGGCTTTTACTCACGCTTCCATTCGGATTGACTGTTTCCTTATAAGGGAACTCTGTCGGTATTTCTTCCCATTGACTGGCAAGCCACCAATCCAATTCATTTAGAACTACATTGGAAAGCAAGGGCGAGATAATACCGCCCTGCGGCGTTCCGACCTCCGGGAATCCAATCCCGGCCACCTCCGCTTTTAACATAGCGGATAGGATACTGAGCAGCTTTTTGTCATGGATTCCCATCGTCCAGAGCTGTTTCAGCAGTTTTCCGTGGTTCACGTTGTCAAAGAACCCTTTAATGTCTATATCTACGACATAATGGAGATTGCTTCTCTGCATATCCTTATGAACCTGGGCGATTGCGTGCTGTTGGTTCCTGTTAGGGCGGAACCCATAGCTGTGGTCGTGGAATTTAGCCTCACATATCGGCTCCATGACCTGCAATACACACTGTTGTATCAGCCTGTCCATAATTGTCGGTATTCCAAGCGGGCGTTTCTTTGTTGGGTCATTTCCTTTCGGAATCTCTACCCGCCGGACACTTTGCGGAACATACCAGTCTAACTTGTGCTGTACGGAAGAAATTAGCTGTTCATCAGAGAGTGTTGCTAATTCTGTAATTGTTTTTCCATCTGTGCCGGGTGTCATGCTCCCGTGGTTCTTCTTGATGTTGCGGTATGCCAACCGTATATTTTCGGGCAATGCAATGATTTCAACCAGATGTTTGAAAACTTTGCCCTTGTTGCTGTCAGCATACAGCATATCTTGAATTTCCTGAAAGTCATAATACTCGGCGTGCCTTAACTTATCTTTCTTTTGTGCCTTTCCTGTTGCCATAGTCGGTTACTTATCTTCACTTTCGCTTGGATTTTCGCCTTTTTTAGTCCTACTCGAACCTATGATTGTTTATTGATTATGATTTTACTTCTGTTCCTGACTACAGCCCGTCCCTCCACCGCTTACTTTATTCACGGCTTCACAGGTAGCATGGCTGCTCTTTCCTCCCGGATTAAGAACGGTTATACCGCACCTCCCATAAGGGCGAAACGATTTTCCCGCTCACTGCTTCATTGTGCGTATCCACTCCACATCCGGGACTTTCCGCGTTCCGATATTCCTATCTGTGCATAATACCCTTAGCTCTGCCCTTTAGGCCTGTATGCTTGATGGTGCCTGTAACACCATAGGGAATTTCATATCGACAAATCTTACTTTCCCCCACATACGCCGTTTTCACGGCTATGGCATTTCTACCATATCCCGTTATAGACCTGTACATTCGGGCTTTTGTCAACGGTAGTCAACCGTATTCTGAACATAGGTACTTTATAGACCTCCGGCCTAACACCCCCGGCCACCTCTGGCTCGGTTTTGCCTTATCCCCAAAGGGGACAGTTGCGGGTGCAGACAGCCGACTTCAGCGTGCTGTGTCAGTTGCGGAAAATACGTTCCGCTTCTTCCAACGCAGTATCAAGGGAAGCGTTTCAGGGCGTTACCCCGTCATTCCACTTCTCAGAATATCAGTTAGAAAGGTTGTGGCCTTTCCGTCGCTTTTACCTCTTTGCAGGGAAATCCCACGCAGAGTTTATATGCGACAACGTGTCGCTGCACTGTCAAAGGGCGCTAATCTGGCTCCGCAGCTTATCAAAATGGAGCTGCGGGTCTTGCCCGCCGACAGCAGGAATTTACGGTACTGGCGCACCGCAAAGTGTTCCGGGTCTTTTTCTTCCAGCCGTTCAAACATCTGGTCTACCGGGGATTGAAATTCCGGGTCGTCCTCGCGGGCTTCACTGGCATTTATCATTTCAAGCAGCGTAGTGAAATTCATTTCATCGTCCGGCGCTTCGTACCAGATATAGCCAATGAGGGCCGAATACAGCAGGCGTTCCGATTTGATCCAAAAATCCTCGGCGCTTTTTTCGCCCTCGCCCTTGGTGTTACAGATCAGAGTGTTTACCAGCTTCAAAATGTCCTTTTCCGAATGGATGTAGCGAAACGGGTTGTAGCGCATACTCTTGGAAAAGTTAATGGTATTCAGCACTTTTACCCGGTAGCCGCACCGCACAAGGAGCTGGCCCACCTCGCCGATCAGACTTCCTTTCGGGTCGGTAATCACGAATGAGGTCGGGTAGTCCTTGGACACGCACTGCATGAGGTTGGGCTTCACAAAGAACCGGGTCTTGCCGCTGCCGGAACCGCCGATCACCAGCACATTTTTGTTCCGGGCGGTCTTGGGGTCTTTGGGCCGGTTGTTCATGGTGAGGCGTTCCGTCTGGGTCAGGAGGATGTTGTTGTCAAACACCGGGTCGATGTACGGGGCTATATCTTTGGGGCTGCCCCAACGGGCGCTGCCGTACTCGACACCCCGGCGGTATTTCTTGGCGTTCTTGCTTTTGCAGTACACCATCAGCCGCAGCGCCACCGCACCGGCCACGCCCACCGCCAGATCGAACAGGTGGAAGCTGGGGGCGGCGCTTTCAAAGGCAAGGGAAAAGCCGTCCGCAAGGTGCAATAGCTTTTCCGACAAGTCCGCCCCAGCCGCCAGCCGGTAGGTCTGTCCCAGCTTGCCGAACAGGTAAACAAACAGCAGGTAGGGCAGGTTGGCGATGATCAGCTTTTTCATTTCCGGCTTCATCGTGACAGCCCCCTTTCCTTGATTTTCTCCTTGGCCTGCTGGCTGCTTCTGGCCGCTGCCTTTTCTTTCAGGACGGCAAGGGTCTTTCGGATGGAGGGGCGCTCCTGCTGTTTGAGCTTCTTGGCCGTAAACTCCTTAAACGCCTGTTCCAGATTGTCCGCCTGCTTGGATTTGAAGATCACGATATACCGGGGCGGATGGGTAGTGCGGTCTTTCCGCAAGGTAAAATCAATGTCGTATTTCTTGGCGCAGGGCTTAAACAGGCCGATGTTGGCGTCGGTGATCTCAATGTTGGACAGGGCGGAACCGTCCTTTTTGAGCTGCCGTAAGCTCTGCTGTCCGTGATGGGCCTTGCCCGTCCCTTTCTGCCGGGCGGCCAGATATTTTCGGATGGCCGCTTGCAGCACTTGGGCGGTGAGCTTGCCCGTCTTAACCGCTAACGCTATGGTTTTCTGGTCTACTTCTTCCTGCAACTGCTATCCCTCCTTTGGAAAGTCAGCAGGCAGGCGGATGGCTTAAATCCGCACCCGCAGGCCGGAGAGGTCGTCGGCATGGATTCCCACAAGATACCAGTTCTCGGCCATTTCAATGCGGGTCGGCCTCCATCTGCCGCCCACCATCACATCAAAAGTTTCTCCGCAGTGCAGGCCGCCGTAATAGTCCGCAAGGTCAAAGCGGATGTCGTAGCGGTCTGTCTGCTCGTCAAAAATCAAAGCACCCTGTTTCATAGGGTCGGCCTCCTTTCAGATTTTGCCGGTGTTCATGTCATGGGCCACCAGCGCCGTGTAATAGCCGTTGATGGTGCTTGGGGCGTTGAACAGAACCGCCAGCAGGTATTTTTTGATGTTCCGTATTTCCGTGGTGTTTTTGCTGATACAGTCAAAGACAAACTCAATGTGAGAGCTGTTCAGCTTCATCAGCTTGGATTTCACCAGCTCGGCGGGGTAATCGTCCCCGGCAATGCGGATGGTCTTTCGGGCGCTGCATACGGTTTCCACCAGCAAGTCCACGATCTCGTCCAGCATATCCCGGTCAATCCCCTTGGCGTACTGGCAAAGGTGTTCATACTCGATGTTGTCCTTGATGATCTCCCGATAAATCTCTACGGCGCTCTGTGATTTCGCTCCCGTTCCTTTCCGTTCCGGCGGCGCAGCCGCTTCTTCCCCCAAAGGAGAGGGAGGGGAAAGGATAAGAATGGAATCGGTATTTGATCCATCCGTAATTGATTTCTCTTTACTTGATCTATCTTTATTTAATTGCGTTGGTTTTTCCTGCGTAGGCTTTTCCTGCGTTGGATTATCCAATGTTGGTGAATCCGGCACAGGCTGGGGCTGTTCATAAATGATGTAATCCGCCCCGCGCAGGCGGCCTTGGCTGTCACGCTCACGGGAACGCACGATATAGCCCGCCTGTTCCAGCTCCCGGACAGCCGCCCGGATCGCGTCGATCTGCTCCCGGTTGATAAGGGATAAGCCTTTCAGCGTAAAGTCCCAGCTCTCCGGCAAGGACAGCATTTGCGACAGCAGCCCCTTGGCTTTCAGGGACAAGTCCTTGTTCCGCAGGTGGTGGTTGGACATCACCGTATAGCCCCGGTTTTTCTCCACTCGAAAAACTGCCATCTCGTCGTCCACTCCTTTCACTTGAAATTTCACCGCGCCGTCAAGGGCGGTGAGCTTGCCCGGCTGGTAGGGACATTCCTCATACACACAAAACTGGTACTTCCAGTGCGGGCGGTAGAAACGGCAGGTGCCGCAGTCCTCCGGCGCTCCGGCCTCGCCGTTGTCAAAATGATCTGCGCCCGGCCTCGTCTGCATGAGCTGTTCAAAGGCCCGGTCGCTGCCGGAAGTAAAGTACATAGGCGGTCGCCTCCTTTCTGTTTTTGGGCGCAAAAAAGCGGCGTCCTGATCTCCCCAAAGGGGAAAAGAGAACGCCGCTGTCTGCGGTGTCGTATTCAATTTTCGATGTGTCACTATTTGGGCGCTGGGCTTCACGGGAAGCAGAAGCGTGTCAAAGCTCAATCCGAAAGTAGTAAATCGGTAGTAAATTCAGTTCTTATATCCCGTGAAATGCCCGTATTTCCGGGCTTTTTGGAGATAATCAGAGTTGTTCATTTGAACAAATTAAAGAGCGGTCCCGTCCGTCGGACGAAACCGCTTTGCTCACATTCCTGTGCAAATGCGTTTTCTTCTCATCGACGGCTCCGGGAGGGCGTGCCGAAATAGCGGCCCGCAAAGCGGAACGCGAAAATGAAAAAGGAATAGCGGCTCAGCATTGCGGATCTCCCTTCCGTCCGCCCCGTGGGGCAAACTCATTTGATGTTCGGAGTATATTCCTTTAGAGCTTTAAAGTCAAGAGGTAAATATCTGCAAATCCGCACAATTTCATCGCTATATTTTGTGCAATATGGCAAGGTGCAGTTTTCTTCCTCCTACCGCTGCGGCGGAAAGGACTTGCATCCCACGCGCGACTTGCATATACTATAGGAAAAACACCCGCACGGGAGGCAAAGGGCATGAAAAAGTGCATCGTGATCTCCGATTCCTTCAAGGGCTCGCTGCCGAGCCGCGACATCTGCGCCATCGCGCGCGAGCGTATCCCGCTCTTCTTCCCCGCCTGCGAGGTCCGCGCGCTGAACGTGGCGGACGGCGGCGAGGGGACGGTGGATTGCTTCCTCGATTCCTGCGGCGGCGAGCGCGTGCTCGTCTCCGGCGTGCAAAATCCCTACGGCGAGCCGATCGACGCGGCCTACGGCCTGCTGCCGGACGGCACGGCGGTCATTGAAATGGCCGCGGCGGCGGGACTCCCGCTCGTCGCCGGGCGCAAAAACCCCTGCGTCACCACGACCTACGGCGTCGGACAGCTCATCGCCGACGCGCTCGCGCGCGGCGCGCGGCGCATCGTGCTCGGTCTCGGCGGCAGCGCCACGAACGACGGCGGCTGCGGCTGCGCCGCGGCGCTGGGCGTCCGCTTCACGGACGCGGGAGGCACGTCCTTCGTTCCCGTCGGCGCGACGCTCGACCGCATCGCGCACATCGACGCCTCCGCCGCGCGCGAAAGGCTTCACGGTGTGCGCGTGATCGCCATGTGCGACATCACCAATCCCATGCACGGCCATAGCGGCGCGGCGCACATTTTCGCCCCGCAGAAGGGCGCGGACGAGGCCGCCGTGCGCGAGCTGGACCGTCAGCTCCGCACGCTGGACGAGACCTTCCGCCGCGAGCTGAACGCCTCGGTCGCCATGCTCCCCGGAGCCGGCGCGGCGGGCGCGTTCGGCGCGGGCTGCGTCGCTCTGCTGGGCGCGGAGCTGCGCCGCGGCATCGAGGTCGTGCTCGACGTGGTCGGCTTCGACACCCTGCTCGCAGACGCCGACCTCGTCATCACCGGCGAGGGCCGCATCGACGCGCAGAGCACCCACGGCAAGGTCGTGGGCGGCGTGGCGCGCCGCGCTCACGCGCGGGGCGTGCCCGTTTTTGCCATCGTCGGCGATGTGGGCGACGACGCCTACGGAGCCTACGACGTCGGCGTCAGCGCCATTTTCAGTATCAACCGTCTGGCTGTCCCGCGCGACGAGGCCAAGGCCCGCAGCCACATCGACTACACCCACACGCTCGACGATCTTCTGCGCTGCATCCGCGCCGCCGAGCAGTTCAAACGATAAAGGAGGACTCCCGCCATGCGCATCGCCGTTCCCGTATCCAACGACCGGACCGCCGAGACCCTGTCCGGCATCGAGGGCTTCCAGTTTTTTGAGGACGATCACGGCCGCATCGTCCGCCGCTTCTTCGTCCCCCGCGCGGGCGAGGGCGCCGCTGCCGCAGTCGCCCAGCTCGAGCCGTACGGCGTGGACGCACTCGTCTGCGGCGCGCTGCCCGGAGACGAGCGGCTCGAGACCGCCGCAGCGGGCATTCTGCTCTTCCCCACCTTCTCCGGCACGCCGGAGGAAGCGGCGCTCGCCTTTTTGGGCGGCACGGTCGCCCGCGACCCGAACAACAAATGCAACGCCTGCGGCTTTCAGTCCTCCTGCTCGCTGAGCGGCAAGGGCGGCTGCGGCAGAGACTGACGCAAAAAAAGCGTTCCGCATCGCGGAACGCTTTTTTCCTATTCTCCTCAGGTGCGGCTCAGGCTGCCGGAGGTCACCTCGACCGGCGGCTTGGTGGAAAGATAATCCGAGCTGATCCAGCCGAACTTGCTGCCGACGGAAACGAAGGTCCAGTTTCCCTCCTTCGCCGCGGCCTTGACCTTTGTGCCCCGGTCGACGAGCTGGACCTTGCCGTAGCTCGTGCTCGGGCCGCTGCGCAGATTCACACCGGCGGTGGTGTAGTAGGACGCATACTCATTGAACACCTTCTCGGGCAGCACCGTGACCTCGCTGTGACCCGTGAGGTCCAGCCAGCCGACCTTCCTCTTGCTGTCGCTCACGCTCGTATCCGGCTCCTTCGTCTCGTTCGGATCGACCGCGGGCGTATCCTCGCCGGGGAGCTTTTCGTCCGGCTCATTCGCGGCCTTCTTTTCTTCCTCCAGCTTCTTGACCTGCTCCTGCAGCTCCTCAATCTGCGTCTCGGCGCCCTTCGCCGCCTTCTGCGCCGCGCCGAGCTTCGCGCCCAGCACGATCACCACGATCAGCAGCACGAACACCGCCGCGACCAGGCACAAAAACATCACATACAGCGGATTGCGCTTCGGCGCACTGTGATTCACACGACGACCTTCCATGGAAAAGCCCTCCTTATCTTCTCTTTATTATCTTATTGTACCGAACCAGGACGTATTATGTCAAGCGTTTGATAGCTTAGACGCAAAAAATTGACAAAAAGTTCCCAAAATTTTATACTGAAGAAAATGCTTGGAAGGAGGTCGGACATCATGGCGCTGTGCAGACGCATTTCCTATCTCTATGCCCTTGCCCTGCTCACAGTCTACGCGCTCTTTCTTCCCCTCGGCGGCTACGAGCGCATGATGGAGGGCAAGTACCGCGCCTTTCTGCTGCTCTCGCTGGGCTACGTCCTCGCGATGACGGCCCTCGGCGCGTGGAAGGCCGTCCGCTGGCGCGAGCCGATGTGCCTTGCCGCGCTCGCCTATCTCGCGCTCACCGCGCTCAGCGCGGCACTCTCGCCCTACGGCACGGCGGTGCTGCTCGGCGGCACGCGCCGGGACGGACTTCTGACCGCCGCGCTCTACGCTGCCGTCTTTCTGCTCCTCGCGCGGCACCTGCGGCCCGACCGCCGGCTGCTCTATGCTGCGGCGGCCTCCGCCGCGCTGTGCGATCTTCTCGTGCTCGTTCAGCTCACGGGGCGGAATCCCCTTTGGCTCTACCCCGCAGGGCTGAACTACTTTGACGGCGACGTCGCCTACTCCGGCTTCTACGCCGGCGCCGCCGGCAACATCGACTTCACCGCCTTCCTCCTCGCGCTCTGCGCCGCGGCGATGGCGGCGGCGCTCGTGCGCGGCTGGTCCGGATGGCTGCTCGCGCCGCTCGCGCTGACGATGTGGACGCTCTGGCAGCTGCGCGTCGCCGCCGCGCTGCTCGGTCTCGCGGTCACGGCGGTACTCGGGCTGCCGCTGCTGTTCCCGCGACGGCGGCGGGCGATGTGGGCGCTGACGCTTCTGCTCACCGCGGCGGCGTTCGCCCTTATCTGCTTCTTTCCCGGCGACGGCGGCACGCTCTCCGAACTGCACCGGCTGCTGCACGGTGACGTCGATCTGACCTTCGGCTCGTCGCGGCTCCTGATCTGGCGCTCTCTCCTGCCGCTCATCGCGGAGCGCCCGCTGCTCGGCGGCGGCTGCGGGACGCTGTACCTGCGCGACGTCCCGCCGTTCTACTGGCAGCGCGGCGGCGAGACCACCTACTTCGCCGTCACGAGCGCGCACAACGAATACCTCGGCGTCCTCGTCGATCAGGGCGCGTTGGCGCTGCTTGCGTTCCTCGCGCTGCTTGCGCTCGCGCTTTGGCGCGCGTACCGCCATGCGGAAAGCGACCGCTGCGCGGTCGCGGGCGCGGCGCTGCTCTGCTACGCGGTGACGGCGTTTTTCTCCGTCGCCTGCTGCATCACGGGTGTCTACCTCTGGCTGCTGCTCGCCATGCTCGCACCGAAGGAAAAATAGAAAGCGAGGGGAAGGTCCTTGACCTTCCCCTCACCTTTTTCACTTTCTGAGCGTCAGGCGGAAGTCCCCGCCCTCACTCGCGCAGGACACGGTGTAGCCCTGCTTCTCCCCGAAGCGGGTCACGTTCTCCACGCAGGTCTGGCTGTCCACCAGCACCTCGAGCGTGTCGGGCGCGTTCTTCTTGACCTCGTTCTGCACCATCACCACAGGCATGGGGCAGGAGTAGCCTCTTGCGTCGATCATTTCGTTGCCTCCTTTTTGGGCATATTCCACAGGGCGATCACCAGCAGCACGACTAGGCCGACGATCACGGCGACCTTGCCCGCAGTGGAGATGCCGCCGACCACGAGCTGACCGGCCTCGTTCTTGCTGTCGGGGTTGCCGGCGAGGCCGAAGTTGTGCGCGAGAGCCGCGCCGACGATCATGCCGAACACGGTCACAGCGCTGTCGCCGTTGCCCTGCGCCGCCAGGATGAGCTGACGCAGCGGGCAGCCGCCGAGCAGCACGCTGCCCCAGCCGACGAGCACCATGCCCAGCAGGTTCCAGACGTGGGCGCTGTGGGCGATGGGCTGAAGCGCGAAGCCAAGGTTGAACTTATTCATGGCAAGATTGCCGACGAGCGTGACGACAAAGATCGCCGCGAAGCCGTAGAGCAGGTGGAAGTCCCCCAGCATCACGGCGTCGCGCAGACCGCCGACCATGCAAAGGCGGCTCTTCTGCGCCAGCGCGCCGACCACGAGCGCGACGATCAGCGCGATCCAGAACGGCGCGTGCATCGAGCCGGGGCCGGCCTCGGACGCCTTGAACAGCGCGGGTACGGTCAGCACGAGGATCAAAAGCGCCGCCATCACGGTCGGCAGCACGCTGCCCTCGGAGACGCTGATCTCGTAGGAGCGCTTAAGCGTGAAGCCGCGCTTGAGGCAGGCGATGCCGATGAGGATGCCGATAAAGAAGCCGATGAGACCGACGAGCGCATTCAGGTCGCCGCCGCCGAGACGGAGCACCATACGCAGCGGGCAGCCGAGGAAGGCGAGCGCGCCGATGACGACGAACGCGCCGATGACAAAGCGCAGCGCGGGCGACGAGCCGGCGCGGGCCTTGAACTCCTTGCCCGCCACGCTCATGAGGAACGCGCCGAGCACGAGGCCGATGATCTCCGGACGGACGTACTGCACCTTGGCGGCGCTGTGCAGGCCGCAGGCGCCCGCGGTGTCGCGCAGGAAGCAGGCGATGCAGAAGCCCATGTTGGCGGGGTTGCCCATCGCCGTGAGAATGAGGGCGGCAAGGCCGACGGCCACGCCCGCGAGGACGACGCCCCAATGGATCTTTTTCATTTTCTCTCCACTCCTTGTTCTTTCTCTCTCGTTATTCTTTGAGAAAGATATTGATGAACACAGTATAAAGTCTCCGTCAAAAAATGGCAAATGGATTTATCCGAAGAAAACGGTAATATCATCGGTTTTTCCGATGATATTACCGTCCTGTTTCCTATGGGTCTGTTTTTTCACAGCGTCATCTCGTAAAAGCCCTCTACCTCCAGCCCCTCACCGGCGGCAAGCGCCTCGAGCGCGGTGCGCTTGTCGATCTCGGCGCGCCATGCCATGCCGCAGTCCGCGGTCAGCGCGCGCGGCACCGGAATGAGCCGCCCCGCAAGGCCGCGCGCCGCGCAGAGCTTCTCCATGCCGATGGCGGCGGCGGTGGTGTGAAAGGTCACGACCAGCCACGTCTTTCTCTCTCTCATCGCGCCAGCTCCTCCACCGCGCGGATGGCCGCGTCGGTCTCCTCCTCGGTGTTGTACCAGCCGAAGCTGAAGCGCACCGCGCCCTGTCCCTCCGTGCCGAGCGCACGGTGCAGCCGCGGCGCGCAGTGCGCGCCCGAGCGCGTGGCGATGCCGTAGTCCTCCGCGAGCGCGTCGGCGACCTCGCCGGAGTCCAGGTCCGCGATGTTCAGCGCGACGACCGCTGTGCGCTCGTGCGTGAAGTCGCCGTAGACGGTCACGCCGGGGATGTCCCGCACGCCCTCATAGAAGCGGCGCATGAGCGCCGTCTCGTGCGCGCGGATGGTCTCCATGCCGGTCTCCGCGATGAAGTCCAGCGCCGCGTCCAGTCCGGCGATGCCGTGGCCGTTGAGCGTTCCCGCCTCGAGCCGCACGGGCAGCTGCTCGGGCTGGCGCTCGGAGAAGGTCTGCACGCCCGTCCCGCCGACCTTCCACGGCAGGATGTCCGGGTCGCCGCGCAGGCACAGCCCGCCCGTTCCCTGCGGCCCCATGAGGGATTTATGGCCCGTGAAGCAGAGCACGTCGATGTGCATCCGCTCCATGTCGATGGGCAGCACGCCCGCGCTCTGCGAGGCGTCCACCACAAGCAGCACGCCGTGCGCGTGCGCGAGCTCGCCCACGCGGGCAAGGTCCACCGCGTTGCCCGTCAGGTTCGAGGCGTGGGTGCAGACGATGGCGCGGGTCTCGGGACGGAGCAGGCGCTCAAGGTCCGCGTAGTCGATGCGCCCCTGCCGGTCTGCGGGAACGAAGTCCAGCGCCACGCCGCGCTCGTCGCGCAGGCGGTAGAGCGGACGGAGCACGGAGTTGTGCTCCAGATCGGTGGAGAGCACATGGTCGCCCGGGCGGACAAGCCCGTTGACGGCGATGTTCAGCGCCTCGGTCGAGTTGGCGGTGAACGCCACATGGTCGGGCCGCGGGCAGCCGAAGAGCGCCGCAAGCTTGCAGCGCGTGTCGTAGATCGTGCGCGAGGCGGTCAGCGCGCCCTCGTGCGTGCCGCGGGCGCTGTTGCCGAAGCTCCCCATCGCGCGCGCCACCGCGTCGATGACCTGCGGCGGCTTGCAAAGCGTGGTCGCGGCGTTGTCAAGATAGATCATGCGCACTCCTCCCGTCCGTTGTTTCCCGACCATCATAGCACACCGCGCACGGTTTGAAAACGGCTTTTTCCGGCCGTCCGACATTTTTCATCGTTTTTTCCGATGGAAAACGCCGAACTTTCCGTGAAAGCATTTGACAAACCACGCCGCGCTCTCTACAATAACATTTAGAAAGCCACAGAAGGAGGCCGTGCGATGGAACGTCTGAATCTCCGTCAGCTTGAGATCTTTTCCGCCGTCGTGGACGCCGGCAGCTTCACCGCCGCCGCGGAAAAGCTCTACCTTGCCCAGTCCACGGTGAGCGACAACGTCCGCGCGCTGGAGGAGCTGCTGCATCTCAAGCTCTTCCACCGCGAGTCCAAGCGGCGGCTGACGCTCACGCTTGAGGGCAAGCGCGTCTACCGCTACGCGCAGGACATCCTCGGCCGATGCAGCGCTCTGCTGCTCGACGTCGCGGTCGACAGCGCGCTCGAGCTGACGCTCGGCGCCTCCACCGTGCCGGCGCAGAGCCTTCTGCCGGGCTACATGGCGCGCTTCGCCCGGGAGAATCCCGCCTGCCGCTGCACGCTCCTCTGCGGCGACAGCGCCGCGGTGCAGCAGATGCTGCTCAACGGCGACATCCACCTCGGCTTCGTCGGCAGCGCCGACGACCGGCAGGACCTCATTTACGAGCCGATCGCCGAGGACCGTCTGGTGCTCATCACGCCGAACACGCCGCGCTTCGCGGCGCTGAAAACGCAGGGCGTGCTCGGGCGCGAGCTGTTCCGCGAGCCGTTCCTCTTTCGCGAACGCGGGAGCGGCACGCAGAAGGTCATCGACAACTATCTCAGCGAGATCCGCCTCGATCCGCAGGTCATCCACACCGTGGCCTACGTCTCCGACCCCACCGTGCTGCAGCGGCTGGTCGCGGAGGGCACGGGCGTATCCATCCTCTCCGCGCTCGCGGTGCAGGAGGCCGTCGCGGCGGGACAGCTCTTACAATTCGAGCTGGACGAAACGCCCGTGCGGCGCAGCATTTACATGGCCCGACGCCGGAAAAGCTCCATGAGCGCCCCCGCCCGCACCTTTGCCGAGCTGGTGCGCAAGCAGGCCAAGGCGTCCGTGTAGCCTTACCATTTCACAACGGAAAGGAGGCAGACGGCAATGGATCAGAACCGCGAGCTTCGGCTCACGCAAATGACCTCCGCCGCCGGTTGAGCGGCAAAGCTGGGGCCGGGCGCCCTGTCGAAAATTTTAGAGGGTCTGCCTAATGTGTTTGACCCGCGGCTGCTGGTGGGCTACGACAGCAGCGACGACGCCTGTGTTTACAGCGTGTCGGACGACGTGGCCGTGATCGAAACGGTGGACTTCTTCACGCCCATCGTGGACGATCCCTACCTCTTCGGTCAGATCGCCGCAGCGAACGCGCTCTCAGACGTGTACGCCATGGGCGGCGTGCCGAAGCTGGCGATGAATCTGCTCTGCGTGCCGAGCTGCCTTCCGCTCGATACCGTCCGCGCCATTTTGGAGGGCGGGCACGACAAGGCCGTGGAGGCCGGCTGCGTCATCGCCGGCGGGCACACCATTCAGGACGACGAGCCGAAATACGGTCTGTGCGTCACCGGCTTCATCCACCCGCAGCACATCCTCAAGAACATCGGCGCGCAGCCGGGCGACGTGCTCGTGCTGACCAAGGCGCTCGGCGTCGGCGTCATCACCACCGCGCTCAAGGCCGCTCTTGCGGACGACAGCGCCCGCGATGCGGCGTATGCGAGCATGGCGGCGCTCAACGCGAAGGCCGCGCAGGCCGTGCGCGAGGTCAGCCGCGTCCACGCCTGCACCGACGTGACCGGCTTCGGTCTGCTCGGGCACAGCTACGAGATGGCAAGCGGCTCGGGCGTCACCGTCCGGCTGCACGGCGCGGCGCTGCCGCTGCTGCCGCAGGCGGAGGAGCTGGCGGACATGGGCATCGTGCCGGGCGGCGCGTACCGCAACCGCGACTATGTGAAGCCGCGTCTGCGCGTGCTCGACGGCGCACAGCGCGCGAGGCTCGACCTGGCCGCCGACCCGCAGACCTCGGGCGGACTGCTCGTGTCGCTTCCCCGCGCGGACGCGGAGGAGCTGCTCGAAAAGCTCCACGCCTTCACGCCGTGGAGCGCCATCGTCGGCGAGGTACTGCCGCAGGGCGAGAGCGCTTTGGAATTTGACTGAACGGAAAAAGAGACGAAAGCCACGGCTTTCGTCTCTTTTTTCTCATAAATCCTGTTTTTTATGCTTCTTTGCCTCGCGCTCCTCGAGGAACTCCTTCGGCTCCGCTTCGGCGAGCGCTTTGGCGCGGCGCTCGAGCACCTCCCTGGGCTTGGCGGTGATCTCGCCCGCGGCGGTCAGCGCCTCCTTGGTCAGCAGCGGGCCGACCAGCTCATAGATCAGCACGGAGAACAGCACGATGTTGCGCACGAGCAGTCCGTCCGCCGCGCCCAGCGCCTGCGCGCTCACGCACATTCCCAGCGCCACGCCCGCCTGCGGCAGCAGCGTGATGCCGAGGTATTTGACCGTCTTTTCGTCGCAGCCGACCGCCTTGGCGGAGAAGTGCGAGCCGAGATACTTGCCCATGCTGCGGAAGATGATGTAGATGACGCCGATGAGCACCATCGTCAGCTCGCCGAACACCTCCAGCCGCAGCTCCGCGCCGCTGATGACGAAGAATACCGCCAACAGGGGGGCGGACCAGTCGTCCGCGCGGTCCATCAGATCCTCGGAGAGCGGGCAGATGTTGCAGAACACCGTGCCGAGCATCATGCACACGAGCAGCGGCGAGAAGCCGATGACGACCTCGCCGATGCGCCACTCCAGCGCCGCGAGCGCGACCGTGAGGAACACGAACGCGATGGTCATGGACATACGGTTGCGGTTGGAGTGGAACATGGCCTCGAGCCGCGTGAGGGCCGCTCCCGCGAGCATTCCGAGCAGCAGGGAGAGCACGATCTCGATGAGCGGGTTGACGAGCACGGAAACGATGCTCAGCGCGCCGCTGATCATCGCCTTGGCGATGCCGAAGCTGACTGCGAACACCACCAGGCCCACCGCGTCGTCCAGCGCGACGATGGGCAGCAGCAGGCTCGTGAGCGGGCCCTTGGCCTTGTACTGGCGCACGACCATCAGCGTGGCGGCGGGGGCCGTCGCCGCGGCGATCGCGCCGAGCGTGATGGCGGCCGGCGCGGAGAGGATGTCGGGGCGCAGGAAATGGAAGCCGAGCAGGGCAAGATCCACCAGCGCGGTGGCGACGAGCGCCTGCACGATGCCGATGATGAAGGCCTGACGGCCCGTCTTGCGCAGATCCTCCAGCCGGAACTCGTTGCCGATGGCGAAGGCGATGAAGCCCATCGCCACGTCGGAAATGGCGCCGAGCGCGGCAACGTCCTCATAGGCGGCGAAGCCGACGCCCGTGATGCCGAGCCTGCCGAGGCAGAACGGGCCGATCAGCACGCCCGCGACCAGAAAGGCGGTCACGTCGGGCAGACGCCAGCGGGAGAAGATGCGGGTCATCAGCAGTCCCGCGAGCAGGGCAAAGGCAACATTGAGCAAAGCGTACATGGGCGCAGCGTCCTTTCTTTTATGCAGAATGCACTACACTTGTAGCGCACTGATAGTTTATTATAGTCTTTTCCCCCGAAAAGGCAACCCGTTTTTGCCGTTCGCGCCCCGACATTCTCTCATGCTTATCCTGTAAAAATCGCATAAAGAAACGCAGCTCGCGGGAGCCGCGCTTCTTTTATTCTTCGATAAGCCGCTATTCTTCGATAAGCCGCGCCTGCCGCAGCCTGCGGAGCCGCTTCGCGGAGCGGTATGCCTGCCGGAGAAAGCCGACGCCCATGATAAGCCACAGCAGACCGAGAAAAGCGTCCGTAAGGGTGCCCTCCGCCCACAAGCGTGGAAGGTCGATCCCGCTCTCCGCCGTAAGGTCCGCGGCATATTCGAGGATGCACCCGTACCACACCGCCGCCCGGCGCAGCGGGCCCGCCGCAAGGACCAGCCAAAACGCCGCGAGCAAGCCGCGCGTCCGAAGATAGCGCTTCTCGCTCGTGATCCGCGAGTCGAGGTCGGAGAAGAGCTCGAACGGCGTGCCGTCGTTCCGTCTGCGCAGGATGAGAAAGCTCCCGATGTCCATGACCAGCTCAACGCCCAGCTCGGCAAGGCCACGCACATAGTCGTCCCTCTGACCGTCGCGGGACTCGTAGAGGTACTGCACACGGTAGCGGTACTCGTTCGGCTTGCTGCGGCGATAGCGGAAGGAGAACCAGCCCGTGCCCTCGAGCTGCCAGCCCTCGGCGGAGAGGCGGTCAAGCTGCCGCTCCAGCCGTTCCGGGTCGAGCAGCCATGCCGGGGCGCACCAGGTCTTTTTTACATCGTTCATCGTCGTCTCCTTTCCCGGCGGGTCTATTCATGGATGAGCTGTTCGTTTTTGGGTCTGCGCCATTTCCGGTGCGTGCGCACAGCCGCGCGCACACCCCACACGGTAAGTCCGAGCCACAAAAGGCCAAACGCGGCATACATCGCGATCCTCGGCGCCCACGCCTCCACAACGCTCGGCGCACCTGCGGCGATCAGGTCGGCATAGAGCTCGTCGAAGCCCCTCGCCGCGTCGAGATCAAGCCACGCCCAGAAAAACAGCAGCGCGGCATTGACCGCACACCACACCGCCGCGGCCAGCTGCGCGCTGCGCACGCACTTCGCCTCCAATGCCTGCGACGCGAGGTCGGAAAACATTTCCACCGGTCTGCCGTCGTCCTCCCAGCGGAAGAACGCACGATGCCAAAAGCATCCCAGACAGGTCACACCCAGCTCCTCCACACCCGCGAGATAGGTCCGTCCCCGCTCCGTATCCGGGTCGTCCCTCATCATCTGCATGTAATAGCGGTAGCGCGTGTCGTCGCCGCGCTCAAAGCGGAAAAAGATACAGCCGACGTCCGCGAGCTCCCACCCGTGCCGGCGGTGCCGCGCAAGCCAGCGCTGAAACCGCGCATTGTCAAACAGCAGGTACCAGATCCATATAACGCAAAGCTTTCGTTTTAGCATCCTTCTCTCCTTTCCGTCACGTCCAGTTCCTTGTCAGCGCCTCGCCGTTGGCGGTCAGCTCCTGCAATCGGGCAAGCTCCGCGCGCACGGCGGCGCGTCCCTCGGGGGTGATGCGGTATTCCTTCCTGCGGCCCTCGTCCTCGCCCACGGCCTCGATCCAGCCACGCTCGGTGAGCGTGGTGAGCGCGCCGTAGAGCGTTCCGGCGGCAAGGCGCACGCGCCCGCCGCTCAGGCGCTCGACGTTCTGCATGATGCCATAGCCGTGCAGCGGCGCGTCGAGCGAGAGCAGGATATAAAAGACCGCTTCGGTCAGCGCGGCGGTGCTCATACGCTTTCCCTCCCCGTTTTTATCGGCTTCCGATATATCGGCTACCGATATAGTAACATGGAGCGGTCCGGTTGTCAAGCAGAAAAAAAGCCTCGCAGAGTTTCGCGTCCGCAGACGCGAAAGCAGGATGATTCGTTTTCTGCCGCGACCTGTGCGTGGCAGAAAACACCTTGCGCGGAGTGAGCGTCGAATTGTCCGCTGACAGCGGACAACCGAGGCGCAGAACGCAGCGAAGCCTTCTCGAAAAAGTGGTTTTGCCACTTTTTCGACAGTAAGCGGCGGCCCTCACGGACCGCCGCTTAGCTTTTTTATCCGAGCTGTTTGGTTTTTTCCACCGCGGCGTCCACCGCCTCGATGCACGCGCTGCGGAAACCGCTGCGCTCCAGCGCGGCGACGCCCGCGATGGTGCTGCCGCCGGGGCTGCACACCTCGTCCTTGAGCTGCCCCGGGTGCCGGCCGGTGCGGAGCACCATTTCGGCGCTGCCGAGCAGCATCTGCGCGGCATAGCGCTGTGCCTTGGCACGAGGCAGGCCGTTCTTCACGCCGCCGTCCGCCAGCGCCTCGATAAACAGATAGGCGTAGGCGGGGCCGCAGCCGGAGACGGCGCTCGCCGCGTCGATCAGGTGCTCGTTCAGCTCGTCGAGCGCTCCGGCGGGCGCCATCAGCTCGCGGAAGGAGCACAGTTCGTCCTCGCTCACGCGGCCGTTCGCCGCGTAAAGGATCAGCCCCTGCCCCACGGCGCAGGGCGTATTCGGCATGATGCGGATGATCTTCTTGTCCGCGCCGAGCAGCAGCGCGAGCTTCTCGAGACTCACGCCCGCGAGCATGGAGACGAAGATGCCCTCGGAGGCCAGAATGTCCGCCTTGAGGCCCTCGACCACGCCGACGACCATCTGCGGCTTGACGCCGAGAAAGACGAAGCGGCTGTCCGAGAGGATGCGCTGCGGCGTTTCCGCCGTGCAGCCGAGCCGCTGCGCGGCGGCTCCGGAGCGTTCCCGCGTGGAGCACGCCACGGCGATGCGGTCGCCGCCGGTCTTTTTCGCCGCGGCGAGCGCAAGCGCGCCGCCCATATTGCCGGCGCCGATGAAACCGGCCTCATACTTTGCCATCAAGCGTCCCTCCTTACCGGATCTGTCCGCTGCCGCGGACGACGTATTTGTAAGTACACAGCTCGTCGAGGCCCATGGGGCCGCGGGCGTGGAGCTTCTGCGTGGAAATGCCCATCTCGCAGCCGAGGCCGAACTCGCCGCCGTCGGTGAAGCGGGTGGAGACGTTGACGTAGACCGCCGCGCTGTCCACCTGCTCGGTGAATTTCTTCGCCGCGGCGGCGTCCTCGGTCACGATGCAGTCGCTGTGGTGCGTGGAGTGCGCGGCGATGTGCGCGATGGCGGCGTCCACGCTGTCCACCACGCCGACGGCGAGGATGTAGTCGAGAAACTCGGTGTCGAAGTCGCGCTCCCCAGCGGGAGTGCCGTCGATGATCCGCGCGGCGGCGGGGTCGAGCCGCAGCTCGACGGGGACCAGGCCGGCGGCGGCACGGTCGTCCACGATGGCTTTTTTGAGCAGGGGCAGGAACTGCGCCGCAACGTCCCGATGGACAAGGCAGACCTCCTCCGCGTTGCAGACGGAGGGTCGGCTGGCCTTGGCGTTGACGATGATGCTGACCGCCTTCGCAAGGTCGGCGGCCTTGTCCACATAGACGTGGCAGATGCCGGTGCCGGTCTCGATGCAGGGGACGGTGGCGTTCTCCACGCAGGCGCGGATCAGGCCCGCGCCGCCGCGCGGGATGAGGAGATCGACGAGGCCCTTGGCGGTCATCAGCTCCTGCGCGGAGGCGTGGCTCGTATCCTCCACGATGTTCACGATGTCGGGGTCGCCGCCCGCCTGCGCAACGCCCGCCTTGAGCGCCGCGACGATGGCGCGGGCGCTGCGGTAGGCTTCCTTTCCGCTGCGGAGCATACAGACGTTGCCGCTCTTGACGGCAAGCGCCGCAGCGTCGGAGGTGACGTTGGGGCGGCTCTCGTAAATGATGGCGACGAGGCCGAGCGGCACCTGCACCTTGTCGATGACGATGCCGTTGGGGCGCACGACCTCGCTCAGGACGCGGCCCGTATGGTCGGGGAGCCTGACGGTGTCGCGGATGCCGTTCGCCATGCCGGCGATGCGGTTTTCATCGAGCTTGAGCCGGTCGAGCATGACGTCGGTGATGCGGCCGCGCGCGGCGGCCATGTCCTCCGCGTTCGCGGCGAGGATCTCCGCGCAGCGCGCCTCCAGGCTGTCCGCCATGGCAAGGAGCAGCGCGTTCTTTTTCTCCGCGCCGGCAGCGGCAATGCTGCCCATCGCCGCGCGGGTTTTTTGAAGAAGCTCCAGCGTTGTCATATTCTTCACCTCTTGACCAGAAAGCGGGTGCCGATGGGCTTGCCCGCGACGATATCATACAAAAGCTCCGGCTTTTCGCCGTTGGCGATGACCATTTCGCAGCCCGCGCCGACAGCGATCTGCGCCGCCAAGAGCTTGGTCGCCATGCCGCCCGTGCCGAGGCTCGAACCGCTGCCGCCGCCGAGGGCGATGATGCGCTCGTCGACAGTCTCCACGGTGGGGATAAGCTTCGCGTCAGGGTTTTTGCGCGGGTCGCCGTCGTAGAGGCCGTCGATGTCCGAGAGCAGCACGAGCAGGTCCGCGGAGACGGTGGCGGCGACGATGGCGGAGAGCGTGTCATTGTCGCCCACGGCGATCTCCTCGGTGGAGATGGTGTCGTTCTCGTTGATGACGGGCAGCGCGCCCAGCTCCAGCAGGCGGTCCATCGTGTTGTGGAAGTTCGCCTTCCGGCTGCCGCTGTCGGCGATGTCCGGCGCGGTGATGAGGAGCTGGCCGACGATGTGGTTATACTCGGTGAAGAGCTTGTCGTAAACGTACATCAGCTCGCACTGGCCGACCGCAGCGGACGCCTGCTTGCCCGGCATATCCTTGGGGCGCTCGGACAGGTTGAGCTTGCCGAAGCCCATGGCAATGGCGCCGGAGGAAACGAGGATGATCTCGTGGCCCGCGTTCTTCAGGTCGCTGAGCGTTTTGCACAGCCGCTCCATCCGCTGAATGTTCAGCCGTCCTGTGGGGTAGGCGAGCGTGGAGGTGCCCACCTTGACAACGATACGCATAAGAAAGGCTCCTTTCTTTCAGTAACAAATAAAAGTGATTTGCATTATAGCACAGCCTTTCGGATTTTGCACTACCTTTCTGCAATTTTTAACGCGGCGCGCTGCATTTTTTCGCGTGCGGCAAAAAAATGCACCCGAAAGCCACAGGCTTTGGGTGCATTTTCTCAGTCAACAATATCGACCGATACTTTCTCTCCGGTGCGCTGCGCATAGGAGCGGATGACTGTACGGATCTCTTTGGCGATGCGGCCCTGACGGCCGATCACCTTGCCCATATCGTCGGGCGCAACGTGCAGCTCCAACGTCAGCTCGTCCGTTCCCTGCTTCTCCGTCACCGTGACCTCATCCGGATGCTCGACCAGATTTTTGGCGATGTAGAGCAGCAAGTCCTTCATGCGTTGTCCCCCGCGGATCAAATCGCGTTGATTCTCTTGAGCAGCGCGCGGACGGTGTCGGTGGGCTGGGCGCCGGTCTTGATCCACTCCTGAGCGCGCTCGGCGTCGATCTTGATCTCAGCGGGGCTCACGCAGGGATTGTAGGTACCGATCTCCTCGATGAAGCGGCCGTCGCGGGGATAGCGGGAATCGGCGACGACGACGCGATAGAAAGGAGCCTTCTTGGCGCCCATACGGCGCAGACGAATTTTGACCATGGTGTTTTTCCTCCGAAATAAAATATGTTTTTTGTTGTATGATCGTATGCACTTGGCATGAATCAACGGGGTATTATTTGAAGCGCTTCTTGCGGCCGAAGCCGTGCATCCGGCTCATGCCGCCCTTGCCGCCGAAGCCGCCGAGTCCCTTGGGCATCCTGCCGCGGGTCATCTGCTTGACAAGATCCTGCATCATCTCGAACTGCTTTAAGAGGCGGTTGACGTCCACGACCTCCAGTCCGCAGCCGGCGGCGACGCGCTTTTTGCGGCTCGCGCCGAGGAGCTTGGGGTTCTCGCGCTCCTCCGGCGTCATGGAGAGGATGATGGCCTCGGTGTGCGCCATGACCTTGGGGTCGATCTCGGCGCCGGCCAACTGCTTGCCCATGCCGCCGGGCATCATCTCGGCGAGCTGGCTGAGGTCGCCCATGCCGCGCAGCTGCACGAGCTGTTCATAGTAGTCGGTGAGGGTGAAGCGGTTCTTTCTGAGCTTTTCCTCGAGCTTCTTCGCCTTCTCCTCGTCGACGTGCTGCTCCGCCTTTTCGATGAGGCTGAGCACATCGCCCATGCCGAGGATGCGGGAGGCCATGCGGTCGGGGTGGAAGGGCTCGAGCATGTCGAGCTTTTCGCCCGTGCCGATGTATTTGATGGGCTTTCCGGTCGCCGCGCGGATGGAGAGCGCCGCGCCGCCGCGGGCGTCGCCGTCGAGCTTGGTGAGCACGACGCCGTCGATGCCGAGGGCCTCGTCGAACGCGGTGGCGGCGTTCACGGCGTCCTGTCCGGTCATGGCGTCCACGACCAGCAAGATCTCGTTCGGCTTCACCGCCGCCTTGACGCGCTTGAGCTCGTCCATGAGCTGCTCGTCGATGTGCAGGCGGCCGGCGGTATCGAGGAAGACGATGTCGTTGCCGTGGTCCTTGGCGTATTTGACGGCCTCGACCGCGATGGTGACGGGGTCGATCTGCCCCATCTCGAACACGGGCAGGCCGAGCTGTGCGCCGACGACCTGCAGCTGCGTGATGGCCGCGGGACGGTACACGTCGCAGGCGGCGAGCAGCGGGCGCTTGCCCTGCCGGCGCAGAAGGCCGGCGAGCTTGGCGACGTTCGTCGTTTTGCCCGCGCCCTGAAGGCCGACCATCATCACGACCGTCGGCGGGTTGTTGGCAAAGGTCAAGCGCGCGTTCGCGCCGCCCATCAGAGCCGTCAGCTCCTCGTTGACGATCTTGATGACCTGCTGGGCGGGGGTGAGGCTGTCGAGCACCTCGGCGCCGACGGCGCGCTCGGATACTTTGGCGACAAAGTCCTTGACGACCTTGTAGCTCACGTCCGCCTCGAGCAGCGCCATGCGCACCTCGCGCATCGCGAGCTTGATGTCCTCCTCGGTCAGGCGGCCCTTGCCGCGCAGGCCCTTGAATACGCTGTTGAGCTTTTCGCTCAGGCCCTCAAATGCCATGAAATGCTCCTTCTTACTCCTTGAGTGCCGCGGTCTCCTGTTCGATCACGGTCACGAGCTCTGCGATGCGGGAATCCTCATACCGGCGGTCATTGAGCCTGCGCAGCTCGTCCGCCGCCGCCTCGATGCGCTCGAGGTGGGGGGTGCGCTGCATAAAGCGCTTGACAAGGCCGGTCTTATCCTCGATCTCGGTCATGTACGCCTCGGCGCGGACGATGACGTCGCGCACGCCCTGGCGGGAAATGCCGTAGTTCTCGGCGATCTCGGAGAGGGACAGGTCCTCGTCGTAGTAAAGCTCGTAAAATTCCTTCTGCCGCTCGGTGAGGAGTTCGCCGTAGAAGTCAAAGAGCATCGTCATGCGAAAGGTCTGATTTTTCACGGGGAATCCTCCTTTGAGTATTCCGTGTAAAGTCATAACACTTTACAACAGGAATCAGTTTACACGAGTTTAGCAGAAAAGTCAAGGCTTATTCGCGGGAAAAACGGCGAATGGGAAAGATTTTATGAAAAGATGTGGTAATGTTCACATTTTCGTGCTATGCTACCATCAATATAGAATGGAAAAGGAGCCGCTTTTATGGAGCCCTTGCGAAAGGAACTGGCGGAGGGCGTTTTTCTGACCTACGTCCCCGCCGCAAAATTCAAGACCGGCGTGCTGGGCGCGCAGCTCATCACGCCGCTGGAAGAGAGCACCGTCGCCGCCGGTGCGCTGCTGCCCGCCGTGCTGCGCCGCGGCACGACCGCGCACCGCGATATGCGCTCGATCGCCGCGGAGCTGGACCGCCTTTACGGGGCGTCCATCGCCTACACCGTGCGCAAGAAGGGCGAGAATCAATGCCTCGGCTTTGTCGGCAGCTTTCTTGACGAGCGTTATGTCCCCGGCGGAGAGCGGCTGCTCGAGCCGATGGCCGACCTGCTCGGCGAGCTGCTGCTCGATCCGCTCACGCGGAACGGGCGCTTTCTGAGCGACTATGTGGAGAGCGAAAAGGAGAACCTGATCGACGCCATCGAGAGCATCCTCAACGACAAGCGCGACTACGCCGACGCGCGGCTTTTGCAGGAGATGTGCCGCGGTGAGCGCTACGGCATCGACCGGCTCGGCACCGTGGAGGGCGTGGAAAAGCTCACGAATCAGACGCTCTACCGCTATTACAACGAGCTTCTTGCCACGGCGCGCATTGAGCTGTTCTACTGCGGCAGCGCGGACTGCGCGCGCGTGGAGGGGGCGCTGGACCGTGCGCTGGCAGCGCTCCCGCGCGAGCAGGTCGCCGAGCCTGCGGTCGCCGAGCGTGTGGGCGCGCCCGAAACGGTGCGCGAGATCACGGAGACGATGGACGTGACGCAGGCGAAGCTCGCCATGGGCTACCGCGCCGCGAGCGAGGACACGCCCGCGCTGCTGCTGGCGAACCTCATCTTCGGCGGCTACTCCAACTCCAAGCTGTTTCTGAACGTGCGCGAGAAGCTCTCGCTGTGCTACTATGCCTCGTCCGGCTACCACCGGTCCAAGGGCATCATTACGGTGTCGAGCGGCATTGAGGCGCAAAATTACGAGGTCGCGCGGCGCGAGATCGCCGCGCAGCTCGAGGCCGTGCAGAACGGTGACTTCGAACCGTGGGAGCTGGAGGGCGCGCGGAGCTGTATGCTCTCCTCGCTCCGCTCGCGCGAGGACAGCGCGGGCCGGCTGGAGGAATACTATCTCGGACAGGCTGCGACGGGGCTGTGGGAGGATACCGACGCGCTGATCGCGCAGCTCGAGGCCGTCACGCCCGAGCGTGTCGCCGAGGCGGCGCGGAGCATCCGGCTCGACACGGTCTATTTCCTCACCAGAAAGGAGGGCGCGGCGCAATGAAGTGGAACGAAACGAATTATCCCCGCATCGGTGAAACGGTGCTGCGGACCACGCTGCCGAACGGACTGACCGTCGCCGTTGTGCCCAAACCCCTCTACCGCAAGCGCTACGCCTTTTTCACCACGCGCTACGGCGGCATGGATATGCGCTTCCGGCTCGACGGCGTGTGGCACGATACACCCGCGGGCATCGCGCACTATCTGGAGCACAAGATGTTCGACACCGAGGACGGCAACGCCCTGCAGGAGCTGAGTCAGAACGGCGCGGAGCCGAACGCCTTCACCTCCAACGCGACGACCGCCTATTACTTCGACTGCACGGAGCACTTTGAGGAGAATCTGAGGATCCTGCTCTCGTTCGTCTCCGTCCCCTACTTCACACAGGAGAGCGTGGACAAGGAGCGCGGCATCATCGGTCAGGAAATCCGCATGGTGGAGGACACGCCCGACTGGAGGGTCTACACCAACCTGCTCGAGTGCCTGTACCACTCCTCCCCCGCCCGCGTCGCCATCGCCGGCACGGTGGAGAGCATCGCGGAGATCACGCCCGAAACGCTCTACGCCTGCCACAAGGCGTTCTACGACCCGGCGAACATGATGCTGTGCGTCGTCGGCGACGTGAAGCCCGACAAGATCGCCGCCATCGCGGAGGAGATCCTGCCGAATAGCCGGGGCGAGGTCATCGAGCGCGACTACGGGCAGGAGGATATGCGCGTCGTCGAGAAGTGCCGCCGCGAGGCGATGGAGGTCTCGATGCCGCAGTTCCTCGTCGGCTTCAAGTGCCCTCCCGCAGCGGACGGCGCGGCGCTGATGCGGCAGGACATCATCGCGGACATCGCCTGCGACATCCTGCTCGGCGATTCCTCGCCGCTCTACCAGCGGCTCTACGACAAGGGGCTCATCAACGGCAGCTTTGGCGGCGGCTTCGACCAGCTGCCCGGCATCGCCTACCTCTACGCGGGCGGCGACAGCAACGAGCCCGAGGCGGTCGTGCGCGCCATTCTGGACGAGGCGCAGCGCCTCGCGCGCGAGGGCGTGGACGAGGAGTTCTATCAGCAGATCCGCCGCGCGAGTTTCGGCTCGACGCTGCGCGCGCTCAACAGCTTCGAGAACATTGCCGTATCCGTCGCGGACGGCGCGTTCCGCGGCTTTGATCCTTTCCGCTTCCCCGAGGTGTACGATTCCGTCACCCGCGCGGATGTGGAGGCGTTTCTGCGCGAGAGCATCGTCGAGGAGCGCAGCGCGCTGTCCATTCTTATCCCCAAGAAGGAGGGAGCTTCCCAATGAGTTATCCCAACGCAGACATCAGCTTTCCCGGGCTGTTCGGCGACTGGCGCTTTACCCTCTCGCCCAAGCTGCTCGACATCGGCAACGGCATCTACTGGTACGGCGTGCTCATCGCCGCGGGGCTGCTCATCGCCCTGTGGTTCTGCATGAAGCGCGCGCCGCGCTATGGTCTGAGCGAGGACGACGTGATCGACACCGTGCTTTGGGCCATCCCCTTTGCCATCGTCGGCGCGCGGGTCTACTATGTGCTCTTTTACCTCGACCAGTTCCGTCTTGCGGACGGCAGCATCGACTGGGCGGAAACCTACCGCATCTGGGACGGCGGGCTTGCCATCTACGGGGCAGTCATCGCGGCATTTTTGACCGCGTGGCTCGTTTGCCGAAAAAAGCAGCTCAGCCTTTGGGCGCTTGCCGACTGCTGCGTGGCGGGCTTTTTCATCGGACAGGCCATCGGGCGCTGGGGCAACTTCTTCAACCGCGAGGCCTTCGGCGGCATGACTGAGCTGCCGTGGCGGATGCGGCTGTGGATCAGCGGCACCTACTATATCGACGTGCATCCGACGTTCCTGTATGAGAGCCTTTGGAACGTCGCGGGGCTGCTGCTCCTCTGCCTTGTGGTGGACAAGGCGCGGCGCTTCGACGGTGAGAACACCTGCTTCTACTTCCTCTGGTACGGCATCGGGCGCTTCTGGATCGAGGGGCTGCGGACCGACAGCCTGTATCTTTTCGACCTCACCTTCCTCGGCGAGCGCGTGCGCGTGTCGCAGGCGCTGAGCCTTGTGATGATCGTTCTCACGGCGGTCATCCTGCTGAAGAACCGCAGCGCCGATCCCGCGCGGATGTTCGTCAACTGCCGGCTCGACGGGCAGGCGACCGTCCTGCCCGATCGGAGCGAGGAGCGTCCCATCGCGGACGGTCCCGCAGAGGCGGATCGCCCGGCGAAGGCGTCCGCGGAGGGCGCCGCAGAGCCGGCGGACAGCGGAGACAACGGCTGATAGCCTATTGAATAAACGGAAGGACCGCGAGTGCGGTCCTTCCGTTTTGCTTTGCTGTTTTATGGTTTGCTCTGCGCGGCGGCGAGCTTTTTGGCCTTTCTCCGCTCCCGGCGGTGCGTCAGGTCGTCGATGACGCAGTAGTACACGGGAGTGAAGAGCAGCGTGATGACGGTCGAGACGAGCATACCGGCGATCATGGTGGTGCCCATGTCGCTCATCATCTCGTTCATCTTGCCGGTCATGCCGAGCGCCGTCGGCACGAGGGCGAGGATGGTGGTGAGCGTGGTCATCAGCACAGGGCGGATGCGCAGCGGGCAGGCGTGGAGAATGGCCTCCTCGCGCGTCTCGCCGCGGTCGCGGCGCTGCTTGATGTAGTCCACGAGGACGATGGAGGCGTTGACCACCGTACCGGCAAGCATGATGAGGGAGACGAGCGAGATCATCGAAAGGTCCTTGCCTGTGAGCGGCAGCGCGAAGAGCGCGCCGGCAAAGGCGATGGGCAGGATCATCATGATGATGACCGGCATGACGAAGGACTCGAACTGCGAGGCCAGCACGAAGTACACAAGGCCGACGGAGACGATGAGCGCAAGGCCGAGGTCGGAGAAGTTCTCCATCATCTCCGTGTAGCCGCCGGCAAGCTCGGCGGTGTAGCCGCCGGGGAGGGTGTAGCCCGCGAGGATGGCGCGGATGCTCTTGGCCATGGCGCTCGTGTCGCCGTCCGCAGCGTCACCGGAGATGGTCACCTGGCGGGACTGGTTGTAGCGCGTGATGGTCTGCGGGGACATGACGACGCTGACGTCGGCGATGCTGCCGAGCGGTACGCTGCCGCCGGTCGGTGTGGAGATCGCCATGGAGCGCAGGGCGTCCAGACTCTCCTCCGCGCGGCCGTCGCCACGCACGACCACGTCGACCTCCTTATTGTCGATGGTAACGGTGGTGGCGGTGGTTCCGGTCAGGCCGGAGCGCACCGCCGCGGCGACGCTGTAGGCGGTCAGGCCGTACTGTGAGCACGCCTGACGGTCCGCGGTCACCTTGACCTGCGGCACCTGCTCGGCGACCGTGGAGGAAACGTCCACCGCGCCGGGGATCGCCGCGATCTGCGCGGTGAGGTCATCCGCGATCATCTTGAGCGTGGTGTAGTCCTCGCCCGTGATGTTGACGCTCACGCCGCTGCCGCCCATCATCGCGCCCATGTCGTAGGCCGAGCAGGTGATCTCGCAGCCGGCAACGTCATAGGTCGCGTCGCGCAGGGCGTTGGCAATGTCGGTCGCGCTGCGGTCGCGCTCGCCCTTGTCGGTGAGGTTGAGCACCAGACTGGCGCTCTGACCGCTATCGGCGGTGTAGTAGTAGCCGGCAAGCTCGGGGATGGTCTCCTCGGCAATGGCGGCGACGCGCTCCGCCATCGCCGCCGCCTGCTCGACCTTTGAGCCGATGGGCATGGAGACGGTCACGGTGACCATGCCCTCGTCCATCTCGGGCAGGAGCACCATTTTGGTGTTCAGGCAGGCGGTGAGGAACACCGCGACGAGGGCGACGGACACCAGCACGCCGCGCTTGAGGTGATGCACATAGTAGTCGAGCTTTTTCACATACCAGTCCATGAGCTTCTGCGCGCGGCGTCCGCCCTTCTGCGCCCTTTGCAGGGCGTCAAGATGCACCTTGCTCTCGTCGAGCAGGAAGTAGCACAGCAGCGGCACGAGCGTCACGGCGACAGCGAGCGAGCCGAGAATGAGGAAGGCGATGGTCAGGCAGAAGTCCTTGAAGATCTGACCCGCGATGCCGCCGGTGAGGCCGAGCGGCAGGAACACCGCAACGGTGGTGAGGGTCGAGGCGGTCAGCGAGAGCGTGACCTCCTTCGTGCCCTCGACGCAGCTGGTCATGCGGTCGTGTCCCTCGGACGCCCAGCGGTAGATGTTTTCGAGCACGATGATGGAGTTATCCACGATCATGCCGACGCCCATGGCGATGCCGCCGAGGCTCATCATGTTGAGCGTCAGGTCGCAGACGTACATCAGCACGAACACCGCGAGGATGCACACGGGCATGGAGACCGCGATGGTCATGGTCGCGCCGCCGCGGCGCAGGAACAGCCACACCACGAGCGCCGCGAGCACGACGCCGAGGATGATGCCCTCGAGCGCGGCGTCGACGGCGACGTTGATGTATTCGCTCGCGACATAGGGGATGGCGTAGTGGATGGAGCCGTCCTTCGCCGCCAGCTCCTCCATCGCCGCGACCACCGCCTCGGCGGTCTTGACCTCGTTCGCGCCGGAGCGCTTGCTGACCTGCAGGATGATGCCGGGCGTACCGTCCATCGCGGCGATGGCGTCGCGGTCGGAGGTCTCGAAGGCGACGTCGGCGACCTCGCCGAGGCGCACCGTGCCGCCGGTCTGGAGCGGGATGTTGATGTTGGCGACCTCATCGACCGTGGAGAGCTGCGCGTCGGTGGTGACGGAGAGCTTCTGACTGCCGTTGTAGACCTCGCCGGCGGGATAGAGCAGGTTCTCCGCCTGCAGGATCTGCGTGATGTAGCTCGTGGAGAGGCCGTAGCCCGCGGCGCGCTGCGCGTCGAGCGTCACGGTGATCTGACGCTCCACGCCGCCGGAGACGGAGACGGACGCCACGCCGTCGATGCGCTCGAGCGCGGGGGCGACCACGTTCTCCGCCTGCTGCTGGAGGGCGGCGAGGTCGTCGCCGAGGAGGCCGACGATGGCGCTCGGCATCAACTCGGACACGTTGATGTTCAGAATGACGGGAGAGCCGCAGCCGTCGGGCAGGCTGAGCGCGTCGAACTTCTCGCGCAGCTTGGTCGCCGCGATGTCCACGTCGGTGTTCTCAACATACATGATCTGAATGCTCGAGATGCTGTCGGCGCTCGAGGAGGTGACGGAGTCGACACCGGGCACCGACATGATGGCGGACTCGAGCGGGCGCGTGACGAGCTGCTCGATGTCCTCGGGGCCCGCGCCGTTGTAGTAGCAGTACACATAGGCTGCGGGGTACTCGATGTTCGGCAGCAGCGCCATCTGGAGCTGGGTGGTGTAGACCACGCCGAACACGGCGATCATAATGACCGCGAGCAGCGTTGTGACCTTATGCCTGATGCAGAATTTTGCAATGTTCATGGAGCTTATCCCTCCACGACGCGCACGGCGTCGCCGTCGGAGAGATACTGCTGGCCGACTGTGACGAGCTGCTCGCCCGCGTCAAGACCGCTCGTGACCTCGGTCATGCCGCTGCCGGTGAGGCCCGTGGTGATGTCGACGCGCTTTGCCGCACCGTTCTCGACGATAAAGACATACTGCCTGTCGCTGCTCGTGAGGATGGCCTCGCTCGGCACGACGACCGCGCTCTCGCTCACGGCGGTGTGGAAGGTGACGTCGGCAAACATACCGGAGAGCAGGCCCTCGACCTCCGCGGGCACCGTGACGGTGACGGTGTAGAGCTTTGTCACCTGATTGGCGGTCTTTTCGACGGAGCGGATCACGCCGTCAAATTCGGCGTCCGCCGCGCTGACGCGGACCGTGACCGTGTCGCCGATGGCGAGCTTGGGCACCAGCGCCTCGGAGACCATGACGGTGACCTTCATCTGCTCCGCGCCGTCGATGACGGCGACGGCGTAGCTGGGCGAGACCATGCCGCCCTCGCTCGCGGTGAGCGAGGCGAGCACGCCGTCCACCGGCGCGATGACGTTGCCGCGGCTGTCGATGTTCTCCATCGCGAGGGCAAGCTGCTCGTAGCTCGACTTCGCGCTCTGCATACTTGCTTCAAGCTGGGCGAGCGTGGAATCACGCTGCGCCTTGGTGGAGAGATATTGCAGCTCCATCTGGTCGACCTCCGACTGGGAGGCTGCACCGATCTCGAAAAGCGCCTTGGTGTCGTTCCAGTTTTTTTCGTACAGAGCGACCTGTCGGTCCAGAATGTTCTTCTGGTCGCTGTAGCTCGACGCGGCGCTCGTGTAGCCGATCTCCGCCGCGCGGTACTGCGCGAGCGAGCTTTCCATGTCGAGCGAGCAGATCACGTCGCCCGCCTTGACCGCGTCGCCCGCCTCGACATAAACGGCGGTGCATTTGGCCGTGGCCGTGACGTAGACGCTCGTTTCGCTGCCGGCGGTCACCTGACCGGAGACCGTGTTCTCCGAGGCGATGTCCTGCGCCTCGACCGTCTGCACCTGCACGGCGACGCCGGCGGGCGCGGTGACGGTCTCTTCCTTTTTGCAGCCCGCAAGGCTCAGCGCCAGCGCGAGCGCCAGCAGCAGGGAAATCGTTTTCTGTTTCATCGTTTCAGCCCTCCTCAGCCGGCCAGCAGGCCGTAGTCCACGGCCCAGCGATAGTTGTTGTATGCGGTGAACAGGTCGCGCTCCGCGCCGGAGACGGTATCCTGCGCGGTGTAAAGCTCGTCCTCCGCCGTATGCAGGGCGTTCTCGGAGATCGTGCCCTGCTCGTACCTGAGCTGTGCGGCCGCGAGGTCGCTGCGCTCGCACTCGAGCGAGACCTTCGCCGCATTCAGCGCGCTCGCGTAGCTCTGCACGCTGTCATAGAGCGAGCGGAAGCTCAGCTCGAAGTTCTGCACGGCGGCGTTGTAGGTGTACTGCGCCGCCTGCCACCGGTGCTTGACGGCAATATACTCATAATTGTCCTCGTTGTAGCCGAGGTCGCCCGCCTTGTCTTTGTATTCTTCGTCGGCGTCCTCGAGCGTGAGCTTGGCAGCGTAAAGGTCGTAGCTCACTGCCTTCGCCTTTTCCAGGTCCTTCTCCACATCCATGGCGGCAAGCTGCTCCGCGGTCACCTCGGGAAGCGCATTGAGCGTGAGCGGCGCGGTCAGCTCCTCCCCGATCATGGCGTTGAGCTGACGGCGCAACTGTGCGACAGCGGCATCGATCGCCGCTTTTCCGCTCTCCGCCTGCGTCTTGCCCGCTTCCGTCTGCTGAAGCGTCATGGCGCTGACCTGACCAAGCTCATAGCGCAGCTTCACTTCCTCGATCGTGCGGTCAAGCGCCGCATTCTGTCTCGTCAGCGCGGCGGATTGGTCCTCGAGCGCGAGAAGGCCGACATACAGCGATTCACCCGCCGCCAGAAGAGAAGCCTGCGCGTTGCGGAGCTGGCGGACGAGGTCGGCGTTGTCCTGCTGGAGCTTGCCCTCCTTGATGTCGTCGAAGGTCTTGCGCAGGGCGTCGTAGCGCTGTGTAAGGGTCTCATAGGTGTAGCTCTCACCCTGTCCCATCTGGATCAGACCCCACTGGGCGGAGGCGATACTGTTGAGGCCGTTGCGCAGGTCCTCGTACATCTTGTCATAGTCCAAGCACTCGATCGCGGCGACATTCTCCTCGAGCGAGAGAAGGGTGTAGTTTCCTGTGCGCATACGCGCGCCGAGGTTTTCAAAGCTCAGCGTGCCTGCCGCATCCGGCGTGGTCTGCGCGGTCTCCGCGGCGGTCTCATCCTTTTTCTGTTCGTCCGCCAGCGCGCCGACCGCCAGCGCCGAGAGCATGGCGAGTGCAAGCAGCAGAGCCGTCCATCTTTTCTTCATTTGCGGTGTCCTCCTTCGGGTACAGCAGCGCTGCCGTTTTTGATGATCTCGATGCGCCCGCACAGGCGTGCGCGCTCGAGCGCGAAGCTCTCCGGCTTTTTCAGCGTGCGGGCGATGGCGCAGGCAAGCGCTCCCACGAGCAGGGTGAATACGTCGTCCACAAAGCCGTTCTCCCGCGAGCGCAGGAGCGCGGGGTCGATGTGCTCGAGGAGCTTCTGCGGACACAGCTCCCCCGCCGCGCGCTCAAAGAAGAGCTGCTGCACGTCCATATTGACGTTCAGGCTCAGCAGCGCGAAGGCGCGGGAAAACGCCGGCGTGATGCAGCCGCTCGGGGCGACCATGGCGTCGAGCAGCACAAGGGGCATGGAGAACAGGTCTCCGCCCGAGCGTTCGAGCGTATCGTGGAACAGATCGAGAAACTGGTCGCGGATCTCGTCGATGAGAGTGAGGAACAGGTCGTTCTTATCCTCAAAATACTGATAAAAGCTGCCGCGCGGGATGCGCGAGGTCTGCACGATGCGGTTGATGGACGCCTCGGCGTAGGGCACGGCGGTAAATTCGCTCCACGCGCCCTCTAAAATGCGCGTTCGCTTCTCCTCCGGCAGACGGAAAAAGGTATCGGTCGGCATAGGCTCCTCCTGTATGACAAGCTGTCGTAAAATGACAATCTGTCACATATTATACGAGCACTTCCCTACTCTGTCAATAGGGCAAATCGTTAAGAAATCACGGATAGTTAAGTTTATCTAACCATATTCCGCTGAAAAGCGCCGTCCGTGGGACGGCGCTTTCGTCTCAGCCGATGCCGCCGAGGAGCGCGCCCGCGATGAGCGCGAGCAGCGCGCAGGCGCAGTAGACATATTTACTCAGAGGATAGAACCACGCGCCGATGGGCTTGCCCACGCCCTTGTTGACCGCGGCAAGGACGAAGTCCTTCCCCGCCACCCAGAAGAACAGGATGCCGGCCAGCAGCGCGCCGAGCGGGCAGATGTAGATGGACACCACGTCCATCCAGTCGGAGACGATGGCCTGAATGCACAGCGACACCGCCGTGCCGATCACGGCAATGACCGCGACCGCCGCCACGCGCTTGAGGTGCAGCTTATCCTGCAGCGCCTCGACCGAGACCTCGTAGAGGTTCACAAGCGAGGTGAGGCCCGCGAAGAGCACGCAGAGGAAGAACACCAGTCCGATCACGCGCCCGCCGGGCATCCCGTTGAACACGTTCACAAGGAAAATGAACATCAGTCCCGGGCCGCCGTCGGAAAGGTCCGCGCCGCCCGCCGCCATCGCGGGAATGATGACGAGCGCCGCCAGCAGCGCCGCCAGCGTATCGAACAGCGCCACATTGCGCGCGGCGGAGGGGATCGACTCGTCGTCCGAGAAGTAGGAGCCGTAGATCACCGTGCCGTTTCCCGCCACGGAGAGCGAGAAGAACGCCTGCCCGAAGGCGTAGATCCACAGCTTCGGGTCGGCAAGGCCCACGGGGTCGAGGGTAAAGATGTAGCGGTAGCCGTCGCCCGCGCCGGGCAGCGTTGCAATGTAGACGCCCAGCCCCGCAAAGAGAAAGAACAGCACGGGCATCATGACCTTGTTCGCCCGCTCGATGCCGCCGCCCACGCCAAAGGCCATGATGGCAAAGTTGACCGCCAGCGCGATCACCAGCCAGAAATTATTGCCCCAGCCGCAGGCCGTGCCGTTGAAGCTGTCGACGATGACATTCATATTTTGTCCCATGGCAAAGAGTCCGCCGTCGAGCGCCAGCGCAAAATACCTGAAGATCCAGCCTACCACGCAGCTGTAGCCGATGGCGAGCGCCAGCGAGCCGAGCACCGGGATATAGCCGACCGACTCGCCCGTGCTGCGTCTGCCGCGCAGGGCAGCCGCCTGCCCGAACGCGCCGATGGGGCCGGAGCGGGTGGAGCGGCCAAGCGCCATCTCGCCGATGATGCCGGTCGAGCCGATCAGAAGGACAAAGAGGAAATACGGCAGCAGGAAGGTCATGCCGCCCCACGCGGACACGAGATAGGGAAAGCGCCAGATGTTGCCCATGCCCACCGCGCTGCCGATGCAGGCGAGGATAAAGCCCCAGCGGCTGCGGAATGTGTCGCGCTCCGTCTGCTTGCTCATGGTGTCGTCCTCCAAATTACACAACTGTCTCTCCGTCGATGCACACAAAGAGATAGCTTAGTCTATCCCCCAAGGGCTGTGTTTGTCAAGGCTTTTCCCCTCCATCCGGATGGAAATGTCGGTTTGGACCGGAACCCAAAAAGAAAAGCACCGCAAAGCGGTGCTTTTCTTTTTGGCGCAGTGGGAGGGATTCGAACCCTCGGACGGCTTTTGGCCGTCACACGATTTCCAGTCGTGCTCGTTATGACCACTTCGATACCACTGCGTATCTCAATGCTCAACAGCAATGCTCAACAGTCAACAGCAATGCTCAACAGCAAGCATCATTATACCAAAATTGGGCGCGAAGTCAATACCCAATTTTCGCTTTTCCGCAAAAAAAGAGACGGAGCGGTGCTCCGTCTCTTCTCTTTTTGCCTTTACTTTAACTGCTCGAGCGCGGCGAGCTTCAGGCAGCAGCAGAAGACCTCCATCGCCTGCTGCAGCTCCTCCACCGGCGGGAGGGACGGAGCGACGCGGATATTGCTGTCCTTCGGGTCGACGCCGTAGGGGAAGGTCGCGCCCGCACTCGTCATAATGACGCCCGCCTCCTTGCACAGCGCCAGCGTGCGCTTGGCGAGGCCCGGCAGCGTGTTGACGGACACGAAGTAACCGCCCTTGGGGTCGTGCCAGGTGGCAAGGCCCAGCGGACCGACCTCGCGCGCGAGCGTCTCGGTCACCGCCTTGAACTTCGGCCCCATGATGGCCGCGTGCTTCTTCATCAACTCCAGCGTGTGCGCCTTGTCCTTGAGGTACTTCACATGACGCAGCTGATTGATCTTATCGTAGCTGATGATCTGGACGTTGATGAGCTTCTCCATGTACTCCATGTTCGCCTCGCTGCACGCGAAGCACGCCACGCCCGCGCCGGGCAGCGTGATCTTGCTGGTGGAGGCAAATTCAAACACCATGTCGGCGTTGCCGTACTTCTCGCACAGGCTCAGGATATCGGGGAAGGGCACGAACTCGCCCTCGAACTCATGGATGCAGTAGGCATTGTCCCACATGAGCAGGAAGTCGGGAGCCGCAGGCTTCAGCCTGGCGATGCGCTCGATGGTCTCGTCGGAGTAGATGATGCCGTCGGGATTGGAATACTTCGGCACGTTCCACATACCCTTGACCGCCGGGTCCTTGACGAGCTGCTCGACCAGATCCATATTCGGGCCGGTCTCGGTCATAGGAATGGTGATGAGCTCGAAGCCGAAGCTCTCCGTGACCTTGAAGTGGCGGTCATAGCCCGGCGCGGGACAGAGCCACTTGATATGCTCCTCGCGGCACCACGGCTTTTCGCTGTGCAGCAGACCGTTGGTGTACGCCTTGGCGATGGTGTCGTACATGAGCTGCAGGCTGGCGTTACCGCCGACGAACACCTGCTCCGGCTTGCAGCCGAGGATCTCGGCAAAGAGCGCCTTGGCGCTCGGCAGGCCGGAGAGCTGGCCGTAGTTGCGCACATTCACGTCGCCGTCCACGCAGTCCGCAGGATCGGTCATCACCGAGAGGATGTCGGACACCAGATCGAGCTGCTCCTTGCCCGGACGCCCGCGCGCCATGTTGAGCTTCAGGCCCTTGGCCTTCCACGCTTCAAATTCAGCGGACACCTTTTCAAATTCGGCCTTGCGCTGTTCAGCCGTCATTTCCCTGTATTTCATCGGAACGGACCTCCTATTTCAAATGTTGGAGAAATTATAGCATACCCTTTTCCAAAACACAATGTGCAAAAGAAAAAGAGGGCAAAGCCCTCTTTTTCTTTCTTTTGTTCTCTTAGCCGAAGAGCGCCATGAGGACGCCCGCGGCGATCGCGGAGCCGATGACGCCGGCCACGTTCGGGCCCATAGCGTGCATCAGCAGGAAGTTCGCGGGATTCTCCTTCTGGCCCACGACCTGGGAGACACGCGCCGCCATCGGGACGGCGGAAACGCCGGCGGAACCGATCAGCGGGTTGATCTTCTCCTTCAGGAACAGGTTCATGAGCTTGGCGAGCAGCACACCGCCCGCGGTGCCGAAGCCGAAGGCCACGACGCCCATCGCCATGATCTCAATGGTCTGGAGGGACAGGAAGGTGGTGGCGGTCGCCGTCGCGCCGACGGTGAAGCCGAGGAAGATGGTGACGATGTTCATCAGCTCGTTGCCGGCGGTCTTGGTCAGACGCTCAACCACACCGGACTCCTTGAAGAGGTTGCCGAGCATGAGGCAGGCGATCAGAGGAGCGGCGGAGGGAACGAGCAGCGCCACGAACACGGTGATCATGATGGGGAAGATAATCTTCTCCTTCTTGCTGACCTGACGCAGCGGCTTCATCACGATCTTGCGCTCTTCCTTGGTGGTCAGCGCCTTCATGATGGGCGGCTGAATGACCGGAACAAGCGCCATGTAGGAATACGCCGCAACGGCGATGGGGCCGAGCAGATGGGGAGCGAGACGAGTCGTGACGAAGATCGCCGTCGGGCCGTCCGCGCCGCCGATGATACCGATGGAGGAGGATTCCTGCGAGGTGAAGCCGAGGAGCTGGGTGCCCACATAGGTCATGAAGATACCGAGCTGGGCAGCCGCACCGAGCAGCAGGGACTTGGGGTTGGCAATCAGGGGACCGAAGTCGGTCATGGAGCCGACGCCCATGAAGATCAGGCAGGGATAGATGCCGAGCTTGACGCCGAGGTAGAGGACGTCGAGCAGACCGAGGTTGACCGTCGGGCCGGCAAGCTCCATGCCGTACACCGCGGCAGCCTGTTCGGCCTGTGCGACCGCCTGTGCCTGCGCGGTGAACTCGCTGATGGTGCCGCCGGCAGCAGCCATGACCTCACTGGCGACCTGCTGGATCGTATCCGCTCCGAAGGCCTCCTGCGCGCTGGCGAGCAGCTGCTGGAAGTACGGAGCAAGCACGGCGTCCGAAACGCCGGACTCGCTCATCTCCGCAATGAAGGAGGCCGTGACGGGCGTGCCGCCGAAAAGGTCCCAATGGACGTGACCGCCGGCAAACAGGATCTCATGGAACATATCTGCGCCGGGCAGGTTGGTACACAGCATACCGAAGGAAATGGGCAGGAGCAACAGCGGCTCAAAGCCCTTCACAATGGCCAGATACATGAGGATAAAGGAAATGCCGATCATGATGAGGCATTTCCAGTTACCGTCCTGACCAAACATATAGAAGCCGGTCTGCTGCAGGAAATTGATAATAGCAGGCATTTATTTCTGGTTTCCTTTCACAGTTTATTTCAGGGGTGTGCGGAAATGTCTCAGCCGATGACGCACAGAACGTCGCCGGGGTTGACGGCAGCGCCCTTGGAAACCGCGACGGAGGAAACGGTGCCGTCGCAGGGAGCAAAGATCTCGTTCTCCATCTTCATGGCCTCGAGGATGAAGAGAATGTCGCCGGACTTGACCGCCTGACCGGCCGCGACCTTCACGTCGAGGATGGTGCCGGGCATCGGGCTGGAAACGGTCTCACCGGAGCCGGAAGCGGCGGGAGCGGCCTTGGGGGCAGCGGGAGCCGCGGCAGGAGCGGGAGCGGCGACGGGAGCGGCAGCGCGGGCCACGGGGGCGGAAGCGGTGCGGGCGACGGGGGCGGAGGCCATGCGGCCGCCGGAGACGGACTCGACGGTAACTTCGTAGGCGGTGCCGTTAACGGTGACAGTGTACTGCTTAGTCATGATGTTTTCTCTCCTAAAATAATCAAATTTTGTTGATGCCGGTGATCTGCATACGGGAGGCGCTGGGGCCGAGGTCCTCGGTGACCGCCGCGATGACGGCGGCAAGGATCTCCTGCTCCTTGGCGGTGTTGACCGCAGGAGCAGCGGGAGCGGCAGCCTTGGGGGCCGCAGCAGGCGCGGGGGCGGCGGGCTTGGCATTGCTCTTGAGGACCGATCCCATGATCGTCGTGAGGACGATGATGCAGATCAGACCGAAGAACACGGTGCCGATGCCCATCAGGGTGACGAAAAGCGGGCTGTACATAGATTCTCCTTATCCCTTTCGTTAGAGTGGATTATAGCAAATCGCCGTTGAGCTTTGCAACAGCGGTCCTGCAATTTTTACGCCGTCTGAACAGCCGGCGCGGCGCGGGGAGAGCTTCTCCCTCTCTCCCCGCCGCCGTCGGGATACCTTACTGAACGGACAGAACGTCGGCGAACGCCTGAATGGCGGTCGCGGCCTGACCGAAGTCGCGCATCTGCTGGTCCACACCGAGCTTGATGAAGGGGATGCCGGCGGCGTCGAGCGCGCGCTTGAGGTACGGGAACTCCATCTCCTCGGGGTCGCAGAACTGCTGCATGAAGAGCACCAGACCCTGCGCGCCGGACTCCTTGACGAGGTTCGCCACGAACTCGCCGCGGCGGTTCTTGCTGGACTGCGGATCGTAGAGCAGCACGTCGTAGTCGGTGTTGGTGAACTGCTCGACGAGGGCCATCATGGGATCGCCCTCCTCGCTCGCGTCGGTGCGGAAGGCGCGGGACTCATGCGCCACGTCGTCGGCGGCGATGGCAACGTTGTTGTCCTTGAAGACCTTGAGCAGGACGGGATTGTCGCAGATGATGCCGGAGGTGACGACCTTCACGCCGTTCCACTTCGCCGCGGGCAGCGCCTTGAGCTCGGCGTTGAGGGCGTTGAGCTTCTCGGTGTACTCGGCCTTATCCATGAACCACGCGGCCTTGAGGACGGCGGAGCGCATGATGGGGTCGATGACGTCGCAGTGGTCGCTGGCGAGCTTGACGAACTCGCGGCGGGCGGCACGGGACTTGTTGTAGACCGTGATGGCCGCGGCGATGTCCTCGCTCTTGATCTCGTGACCGGCGATCTTCTCCAGCTCGCCCTTGACATGGTCATACTGATCCATGCAGAACTGCTTGCCGAAGTCGGCGAAGCGGTTCTGGGGATGGGCGAGGAAGATGCAGGGCAGCTTCTCGCTCATGGCGACGCGGATGTTCTGGCTCATGGGACGCAGCGTATCACAGATGGTCGGGGTGATGACGCCGTCGAGCAGGTCCATCGTGCCGTCGAGCAGCATCTCGAGGTCGAGCTGGGCGATGGTGCAGTAGAAGGTCGCGCAATATTCCTTGGCGCGCTGGATGGTCTTGCTGTTGCTGCCCCACATGCCGAACGGCATCATGCCGGCGGCATAGACCAGCTCCTCGGGGGCGTAGTAGGGCATCACACCGATGCACTTCTTGCCGGCGTCCTTATAGGCCTTGAGCTGGCCCTTGGGGTTCGCGGCGACGGCGGAAAATTCCTTCACGATAGCTTCGATACTCATTTTTTCACGCCCTCCTTAGTCTTTCTTGTTGGCTTCCATGGCTTCGACAAGGCCCTGCACGCGGGTGGCGTACTGCGCTTCGTTGAAGTTGCGCGGGTCGGCCTGGTCGCCGTCGAAGCCGGCGCACGGCACACCGAGGTCCTTGGTGAAGCGGCGCTGCATCTCGGCCATATAACCGGACCACGGCTTGCAGGAGCGGTTGTAGTGAACGAGCACGCCGTCGACCTTATTGTCGCGGCAGATGCCCTCACGCCACGCAACGCCCTGCTCGATGCAGACGGAGTTGGGCGCCTTGTAGTAGGCGCGGGCCATCTCGTCCATGTTGTTGTAGACGAAGCCGAAGGCGGGCGCGTACACGACGGCGGTGACGTTCACGCCGTTCTCCTTGAGGGGCTTGAAGAGGTTCGGGAGCTTCGGCCAGCAGGGGATGCCCTCGAACATGACGCGGTACTTCTCGGGGAAGGGCAGCGTGGAGGTGCCTTCCTTGATGTTCTGCTCCAGATCCTGCGCGAGCAGATCGAAGGCGTCGGCAGCGGCTTCCTTGCCGCGGGCGGTGACGACGTCGGCCATGTGGTTGAACAGGTCGAAGCCGCTCATCGGGGCGGGCTTGTACTGCAGGTAGTCGCAGACCTTCAGCCAGTTCTGGGCGGTGCGGTTCGCGTGCTTGCAGGCCGTCTCGAACTTGGCCTCGTCGAACTTCTTGCCGGTCAGCTCCTCGAGCTGATGGATGGCATTGTCGAACTGGGCGCGGACGTACTTCACGGCGGAGTCGCTGACCTCGACGGTGTTATTGTAGGGGATATCGACCATGATGAGCGGAATGTTGCACATACGGGCGATATTCTCGTACCACTTGGTCATGCAGTTGCAGATGTTGTTGCAGCACAGCACGAAGTCGGGCTGGGGGATGCGCATCTGCTTGTAGGGCTTGATGGCCTCGCGGCGGAAGTTCTTGTAGGCGATCTCCTTCTCGGTGGTCTCGGGCAGCGCCTCGATCTCATGGATATCGTCCAGAACGGTGTAGGGCACCTGAGTCTTGGGGTCCTTCTTGGGCTTGCCGGTCTCGGGATCGATGACGACGTTGCCGTTCTCGTCCTTGAGGGGCTTGCCGCTCTTGGGGTCGATGATGAATTCGAGCGTCTCGGGGTCGAACTTACGGCTGGCGCGCTTGCCGGCGGCGTAAGCGAGAGAGATGCGGGCGTAGCCGCAGATGTCGTTGTCGAAGCCGAGATCCTCGGCGGCCTGGCACATGATCTCGCCGTCGCGCTGGGCGGCAATGCCGGCAGCCTGGTTCTCGGGATACATCACGTTGAGGTCAAAGGCCTCAGCCAGCTCGCAGGGGAACTTGGAGCTGGACCAGCCGACGAGCTTGCCCTGCTTCTTTGCCTCGCGGGCGTCGGCGTACACGTCGTCGACGACCTTGCGCAGCGCGAGGACGCCGGGACTGACCTGTTTAGCCATTTTTGATTCCTCCTAAATTATTCTTGTAAAGAATGGTGCAGCTCAGGGCTGCTTTTTGAGTGCTTTCTGATAGGCGAAGAGCGCTGCGCCGAGGGCGCCGTTGTACTGCGTGAGCGGAGAGGTGGAGATCTCGTGCCCGAGCTGATTTTCCAACGCCTTGACGATGCCGTGGTTCTGCGCCACGCCGCCGGTCATCACCACGCGGTCACGCACGCCCACGCGGTTGCACAGGCCGCTCACGCGCCCCGCCACCGAGCGGTGGATACCGGCGATGATGTCGCACTTGTCGGTCCCGACGGCGAGCTGCGAGATGACCTCGCTCTCGGCGAAGACCGTACAGGTCGAGCTGATGCCGATCTCCTTGGTGGACTTGTCGCCGAGGTCGCCGAGGTCCTCGACCCTGACCTCCAGCACGCGGGCCATGACGTCGAGGAAGCGCCCCGTACCAGCGGCGCACTTGTCGTTCATGACGAAATTCTTCATCATGCCGTTCTCGATCTCGATGACCTTCACGTCCTGTCCGCCGATGTCCACGACCGTGTGCACATCGGGGAAGAGATAGGTCGCGCCCTTGGCGTGACAGCTCAGCTCGCTCATCTGCAGATCGGCAAGGCCGTCGAGCGAATTGCGTCCGTAGCCGGTGGCGAGGACGAAATCCATCTGCTCGCGCGTCATTTTGGCGTTATCCAGCACCTCCGCGATGGCACGGGCGGGGCCGGACGTGCCGGTGCCGACAGGGACAAGGGACTTGGCGACGATCTCCTGACCGTCCTTCATGATCACGCATTTCGACGCGGTGGACCCCACGTCGATGCCCATGGTGTAAATGCTCATAATCGCTTAAAACTCCATACCTCCCCGCGCGGCTCTCGCCGCGCGGGGATCGATCGCTTCAAAAAATCTTACGCCTTCTGGTTCAGGTTGTCGTAGTCGCGGATCACGCGCGGGAGCAGCATCTGATGGAACGGGCAGATGCTCTCGGGATTCTGATAGCAGGCGTTCGCAAAGGCCTGAATGTAGGGACGCATATCGTTCATGTCGACGATCTCGTCCGTCAGGCCGGCCTTGGCGCAGAACTTCGGGCTGGACTTCTTGGCATAATCCTGGATCAGCTCGTTCATCTTGTCGATGGTGGGCTGGAGGTCCTTGCCGGCCTTCTCGTCCTTGACCAGACGGCGGGCGTACATCGCGGCCGCGGCGGTCTCACCGTGCATGACGTAGATCTCGGTGGTGGCGGTGCCGATGGAGAAGGCGTTGGTGTCGTTGCCCTGCGGGCCGCCGAGGACATAGTGCGCCGCGGCGGTGCCCTTGCGGAGGGTGATCTCCATCATGGGCAGGTCGCTGGACTGGATGGAGTAGATGAGGCTCTGGCCGAGGCCGAGGAGCTCCGCGCGCTCGGCGTCGTTGCCGACGTCGATGCCGGTGGTATCCTGGATCCACAGCATCGGGATGCGGTCACGGGCACAGAGGGTGACGAACTCGTTCATCTTGATGAGGCCCTGACGGTACAGCTTGCCGCCGACGCCCATCGCGGAGCCGTAGGTGGCCATCTTGTACTCGGGGTAGTTCATCAGCATACCCTGCGCGTTGGCGACGACGCCAACGAGCAGACCGTCGATCTTGGCAAGACCGGTGATCATCTCGGGGCCGTAGCCGTGCTTGAACTCCATGAACTCGGAGCCGTCGAGCAGGCGGGCCATGACGTCGTACATATCGTAGCTGCGCTTCTGGTTGAAGGGCACGATGGAGTACAGGTCGTTCGCGTCGAACAGGGGCTCCTTGGGATCGTCCACGCGGAAGAACTCGGGATCGTAGGCGGGCAGCATATCAATGTACTTGCGGATGCCGCCGAGCACGCCTTCCTCGTCGCAGTAGACCTCACGGAAGAAGCCGGTCTCATCGTAGTGGATGGAGACGGTGCCCGGAATATCGGTCTTGAGGTTCTTCTGGGCCTGAATGAGCGCTTCCGCCGCTTCCTTATCGACGTAGCCCTTGGGGTTCATGCCGCCGACGATGCCGGCGCCGCCGACTGCCATGTTGGCGTCCTCATGCGCGATGAGGATGGTGGGGCTGATGGAGTGATAGCCGCCGCCGGCGGGGTTGGTGCCGTAGATGCCGACGATGACGGGAATACCCATCTGGTTCAGCTCGCTGTTGCGATAGAACGGGGTGCCGCCGCCGCGGCGGTTGGGATAGACCTTCTCCTGCTCGTCGAGCTTCACGCCGGAGCAGTTGAGGACGTAGACCAGAGGAATGCGCAGGCGCTTGGCCGTGTCGCTGCCGCGCAGCAGGGCGTCCGCCTGACCGGGGACCCATGCGCCGGCGAGCTTCTTGTTGTCGCTGGCGATGATGACGGCCCACTTGCCGTTGATGCGGCCGAGGCCCTTGACGATACCGACGCTGCCGTTATCGTTGTCCTGCGGGTTGTAGAGGCTGTTGAGCGGGCACCAGGTCCCTTCGTCCACCAGCTCCTCGATGCGCTGCATCGCGGTCCACTGGCCGGATTCGTTGAGAGCCTCGGTGCTCTTGCCGGCTTCCAGCGCGGCCTCGCGGATCTCATGGATCTCCTGCTCTACTTCCTGGATCTGCGCCGCGTTCTCTTCGCTGAAGTGGGCCACTTCCTTGCCGATGACGGGCATAGTCTGGAAATAAGAGGGCATAGAATATTCGCTCATGTTTTGTTCTCCTTCTTATTTAATGATAACGGACTTACTTTTCCTTGGGGACCTTGATGAAGGCCTGGCCGGGGTCGATCTCCTCGCGGATGAGACGGATGATTTCGGCGGGGGGCGCCTCAAACGTCTCCGCACGGGAGCAGTCGATCTCAAAGCCGGTATTCTCCTGAATGATCTCGGGCGTGACGCCGGGGAACATATAGGCGCAGTACATACGCTTGGTCTCGTCGTCGAACTTCATGATGCCGAGGTCGGTGACGACCATCTGAGGACCGCGGTTGCCGGGCAGGCCCGCGCGCTCACGGCCGCCGGGGCCGTCCATCCAGCCGCAGGAGGTGATGTAGTCGACCTTGTCGATGAAGCGGCGCTTCTGGTGCTGCATCATGATGATGGTGTTGCAGTAGGTGGCGATGCCGTTCGCGCCGCCGGAGCCGGTGAAGCGCGTGGTGGGCTGGAGATAATCGCCCTTGCCGAAAATGCAGGTGGAGTTCACGTTGCCGTAGGGGTCGATCTGCGCGCCGCCGATGAAGGCGACCAGACGATCCTCGTCGTGCAGCCACTCGTTGGCCTCAAAGCCGACGAAGCGGATGTTGGGCCACTGCACGGCGCAGTGCGCCATGAAGCGGTTGTCGCCGACGGAGCGGGGGACCTCAACGGGGTCGCAGTCCATCAGACCGGACTCGACGATGGGGTGGCAGCTCGGGCAGATCGCGCGCTTGGCGAGGGAGGCGCCGATGAGCGGCAGGCCGGTGCCGACGATGACGATCTGGTTTTCCTTGATGCTCTTGGCGATGGCGTAAGCCTGCATCTCCTGCTTGGTATACTTCGTATAATCAGACATTTCAATACCCCTCCTAACTTAGTGCGTCGTGGAATAGCCGAGGTGCGGCTCGTTCTTCAGGCGCATCAGGCGGCTGCCGCCGATCTTGTCGAGCAGCTCGGCCTGGTCCTTGCAGCCGTAGACCCACTTGTTCAGATAATCCTCGAAGGTCTCGGGGATCAGCTCGCCCGCGGCAGCGGCCTTGGCGGCCTTCTCGGCAGCCTCGGCGGCCAGCTTGAGCTTCTCGTCGGCAGGCGCCTTCTCGAGCGCCTTGACGGCCTTGGCGGCAGCCTTGGCGAGCTGCTCGACGGCGTCGGCCTTGTCCTGATACTTGGAGGCCTTGTCGTACTCCTTCAGGGCGGCGTCGTCATCGTCGTAATAGTCATAGCACTGGGCGGGCCATGCGCCGTAGGGCGCCTTCACGACGGCCTGCACGCACTCGCCGAAGATACGGGTCTTGGTGGGATCGCGGCGGATGTACTCGTTGGAAACGATCTCCTCGCAGGTGACGATGGTCTTGCGCGCGGCGACCGCGATGTCGATGTCGTGGAACTCATCGCCGCAGATGATGCAGGTGCCGTCGGGGCTGGCCTGCTGGACGTGAATGAGCGCGGTGTCGATCCTGGGAACGGGAACGGCGACGACCTTCTGGCCGGGGACCATGGGATTTTCGATCTCAACGCACTTGAGGTCTTCCATCTTGGGCATGGTCTTGCGCTTTTCCTCGCTGATGCCCCAGTATTTCATCAGGCCGCTGCCCTGCATCAGGCGCACCGGCAGGAACGGAAGGCCGAGGGAAGAGGCGTGCAGCATGAGCATCAGCACGTCCTGCGAGTAATCCTCGTAGGTCAGCTGGCCCTTCTCAATGGCGGCGCGGAAGCGGCGGGAAACGTTGGTGTAGCCGGAGTTCGCGGTGTAGCAGTTGATGTACGCCGCCACGCGGCCCTCGCCGATGAGCATATCGACCTCGCCGCCGCCGGGGCCGGCGTAGACGATGAAGTCCTTCTGACCCTGGCGCAGGATCTCGGAGACCGCCGCATAGGGCTTGCGGTTGGTGGTGAAGCCGCCGGTGGCGAGTACGTCGCCGTTTTCAACGTACTTTGCAACGGCATCGTGCAGTGACATGACCTTATTCAAGATAAAACCCTCCCTGTTTTTATTGGTTACGGTATCTTATTGCCAATGGGCCCCTGTTTGCATGAAACCTTTCAAAATCAGCCGACAGGTGCTCATACAGGCTTCATTGTAGATTATAGAGGAAAGCGTCCATTTAATCAATGAAAAAAGCAAAGAAAATCAAAAAAAAGTAGCCAAAAATTTTTTGCCATTTTTGTCGTATTCGCGAATTGCTTTCGACGCTCTTCGCTGCATTTCCCTTTTCTTTTTGCAGGAAAACTTGCACTTGTGAACTTTTTAACAGCATTTTTACACCCTTTCCCCTCGCTTTTTTCCGGCACACGGGTGTTGCGCCGGCGTAAAAAAGCTGTTATCATGCCCATAGCTTCTGCCGCAAATTTCCGTATCATACCAAGGAGGTACCCTTTATGGAGCTTTTTGATTTCGGCATCCCCGCGCTGGACAAGGCGCTCAACCTCACCGCGACCGTCCTTTTGCTGCTGGCGCTCGGTATGCTGCTCATCCGCGTCATCCTGCGCCTGTGCGACCGCGCGTTTGACCGCTCCGAGCGTCTCGCGCCCTTCCACACCTATCTGCGCTCGACGCTGCGCGCCGTGCTCTACATTCTCCTCGCGCTCGCCGTTCTCGGCTCGATCGGTGTGGAGATCACCTCGTTCGTCGCCCTGCTGAGCGTCGCCGGTCTCGCTGTATCGCTCTCGCTGCAAAATACGCTCTCCAATGTTGCCGGCGGCGTCATGCTGCTCATCTCCAAGCCCTTCACCGTTGGCGACTACGTCTCCTGCGACGGTATCGAGGGCGCCGTCCGCGCCGTCGACCTCGCCTACACCACCTTCACCACCGTGGATAATAAGGAGATCTTCGTTCCCAACAGCCAGATCGTCACCGCCAAGATCGTCAACTACAATGCTCTCGGCCGCCGCCGCGTCGACCTGACCTACACCGCCTCCTACGACGCGCCGACTGAGACCGTCCGCACCGCGATCTTAGAGGCCGTCGCCGCCTTCCCGCAGGTGACGGACGAACCCGCGCCCACGGTCGTCCTCAGCGAATACGGCGCAAGCAGCATCTCCTACCTCGTCAGGCTCTGGGTCTCCGCCGCCGACTACTGGACGGTCTATTACGGCATGAACGAAAAGGTCCGCGAGACCTTTGCCGCCCACGGCGTCGAGATGACCTACGACCATCTCAATGTCCACATGATCAAGGACTGAATCAAAAAGGAAAAAGAGGGAGGAGGCAAGCCGCTCGGCTTGCCTCCTCCCTTTCTCATTTCTCCAGCTCCCGCAAGCGCTTGAGAAACACCGCCAGCTGCTCGCGCGTGACGAACGAGCGGTACTGCTTGTTGCCGTTTCCGTCGCCCACGATCAGTCCGTTTTTCTCGGCCCACTCGCGCGCCTCCGCGCTCCAGTCCGCCGGCTCGCGCTGCGCGAGCGAGCGCCAATAGCCCTCCATCAGCGTGTTGAACTGCTCCTGCGTCATCGTTTCCTCCTCTTCAAAGCGCGGCATCGGCGGCGGATACCGCCCCGCGCGCACCATCGACGAGGTGTATTTTCCGCCCCCGTCCCATTGAAAATGGGGCCGGTCGGGAAAGCTCCGCCAGTCGCCGCCCCAGGTGAAGCCCATCTCCTTGCCAAGCCTTCCCATCGCGGTGAAAAATCCCGGGTCGTCGTACTCGTGTCCCTTCACGTTCTTGCAGATATCGAACGCCAGCCCCACGCCCTTTGCGTGGAAGGTCGGCACCGTCGCCGTCCTGGCCGCGTAGCCCATCGAGACGAGGTAGCGCTGGTATTCCGCGTCGCGCACGGTCTGCACCACCAGCACCGGCAGTCCCCGTGCCGCCGCGCGCTCGATCAGCGTGCGGCAGTTCACCGCCACATCGGCGCGCAGCTCGCCGATCTCCCGACTGTTATACATCCTCGTCCTTCTTACTCTGCGTGCCGAAATAAAAGCCGATTACCGCCGTGTAGATCGTCATATAGTCCTGCGAGAGCGACCCGCAGCACTCCAGCACGCAGAACGTGATCGTCAGCGTGATCGTCACGATGCTCTTGACCGTAAAAAGATTTGTCAGCCGCTTGAGCGCCAGCTCCTTCATCCGTTCTCCTCCCATCCGTCGCAGTCCTGTCCGCTGCGCGCCTGTCTGCCGCAGGCAGACTCAAACACGATGCCGCCCGCGGTGTTCTCCGCCTTTGCCTTGTTGTAATAAAAGCCCGCCGACGCGCCGTAGGCCCCCCAGGCGGCGCTCACCGTCGCCGCCACCCACGGCAGCGTGCCGAGATAGCCGTACCCCACCGCCAGCCGCGCCAGCGCGAAGCCCTCATAGGTGGTGTAGAGCACCACCGCGCTCTCGAGCAGGAGCAGCAGCTTGGAAAATGTCCACTTTCTTCTCATGCCGCCGCCCCCTGTGCCAGCAGGGAGAATACCGCGCCGAGCAGCAGATAGAGCACACGGTCGGCCAGCGCCTCCCAGCGCTTCCCCGGCTTTTCCGTGATGCTCTGCACCGCGTTTCGGATCTCCTTCACATTGCCCTCCACGCTCTCCTGCCGCACAGCGAGCACCTCCACCGCCGTTACCAGTTTATCCAGAGCGTCCTGTCTGCGTTCCACCGCCTCCAGACGCTTCGCGCAGGCGTACAGGCGCTCGTCGTTCTCCGTCAGGCGGACCGAGACCTCCCGCTCCGTCATACCGTCGGCACCGCCTTTTCAAAGCTCTCCCAGGTGTGCCCCGCGTCCTCGATGCCCTGCCACGTCCACGCGGCGGCCTCGCACTCCTCCCATGTCAGGAACCGGAAGTAAAAGTCCACCTGCAGATGGCACGGCATGATCTCCAGAATGATGTCGCGGATGCGCGCAAAGTCCTCCGGCTCGCCCGCCACCTGCGGGAAGGTCACGCGCACCACGCCCTGCTCATCTGTCTCTGCGGCCACGGCGCGCACGCCGCAGCCGCTGATGGTCTGGTTGACCGCCTCGAGCGTGAAGCCGTCGCCGCCGACGCGCAGCAGCGACGCGATCGCCAGTCGGCGCAGCGCCGGCGTCGTGCGCGCGCCGACGCGGGAGAACAGCCGCTCGCGGCGGGAAAGCCCCTCGTCCTCCGCCGTCATCAGCACACCCTCACGCACTGCTTTCTCCAGCGCCTCAGCTGCGGCGTCCAGTCCCTCGCCCGCGGCGTACAGCTCCGCACCGCTCAGGCTGCCCTCATCGAGCCGATAGACCCGCAGCGGGCGCAACAGCTCGCAAAGATAGTTGTAGTAGCCCATCGCCTCACGCCTCCGTCAGCTCACTGATCGTCACCGTGCCGAGCATTGGCAGCTCCGTCGAGCCGACCGCCACATCCGCCGCCGGTGCGGTCAGATGCACGTTCTCCACGCCCTCCACACCGCAAAGCAGCGTCAGCAGCCTCGCCGTCGTCACGCTCTTTCCCAGCAGCCCGCCGGTGAACAGCGCCTCCAGCACGCTCTGCGCGCCGGCCTTGACCTCGGCAAAGGTATACCCCGGTGCCGCCTTGAGCGCCGCCGTCACCGCCACCGTCTCGACCGCCGGCGCGAGCACCTTCACATCCACCGCGATCTCGCGCTTTTTCTGCAAGTCCGTCTCGACCGCCGCAAGCAGCGCCGCGTCCGGAACGCCCGCGTGCGTCGCGATCACCACGTTCACCGTCCCGATGCCGCGGGCGCGGCCCACCGCCTTCGCCGCCGCCACACCGGGATAGCGCATCGCCTCCTGCTCGTAATAGGCGGCGTTCGCGCCGTTCGGCAGTCGCTGATAGCTCGCCAGGACCCGCCCGCGCAGCGCCTCGTCGCTCTCAGCGTCGCAGCCGCCGGAAAACGCCGCCGGGTTCGTGCACTGCACCACGCCGACCGGCATCGCCGACAGCAGCGTGACCGTCCCCGCGATCACATTGCCGCCCACGCCCGCTTCCGCAGCCTGCGCGGGCACGTCGACCCATTGGCTGCCCACGGCAATGGCCGCGTCCTCCGTCGTCTCAAAGCGCACACCCTCCGCCGTCATGCACACCGTGCCCTTTTCGATCGGGCACGCCGCCGTTACCTTGTCCGCCGCGGCAAAGCGGAGGGTACCGACCGCCTTTTCCGCCGCCGCGCGCGTGATGCCGCGCGTTTCGGCATGATAGTCCAGATACATTCCCTGCGCCGTCTGCGGAAAGCTCTGGTCAAGCACCCAGTCCGCCTGCATCAGCAGCGACTGCAGCTCCGCCGCGAGCGCATAGAGGCGCACCGCGCTGTCGCAGCCCTCGCTCGGCACAAAGCCCGCTCTCTGCGCGAACGTGCCGCGCATCTGCTCATAGATCTCCGTCCATTCCTTCACCGTCTCTCACGCTCCTCTCACCGTCATCTCCAGCGCGGCGCTCTCGCCGTCCGCCGTCAGCAGCACGCGCAGGGCCATGACCCCGTCCCCGCGCTCCGTCAGCTCCACATCCTCCACCGTCAGCGCCGTTTCCTCCGCCAGCGCCGCGGCGGTGTACAGCTTCGCCGCGGCAGCCCGGGCCGACGGCTTCTCATGCCCGAGCCGATACAGCTCGCTCCCCAGCTCCGGCAGAAAGGGAAAGCTCCCTCTCCGCACGCTCAGCCGGAAGAGCGCGCGCTCAAGCAGCGCCTCGGCTCCATCCGCGCGCCGTTCCCCGCCGATGCCGTCGGCGATATAGTCTCCGTTTCGGATCTTCAGCTCCATTCCCGTCACCCCTCAGCTTACAGGCGGCACATACATTGCGCCGTTGATAAAGAGATCTCCCTCGATCTCCACATGACCGTTCCGCCGCAGCGTGATGCTCGCGCCGCCGCTCTCCGCGTAGATGCGCACCTCGCCGTCGTCCAGATCGTCCTGCTCCCGCGCGGCGTCCAGCGAGCCGGCCACATACCGCTCCTCGCCGAGCGTGCCGCCCTTGATGACCAGCACGCGCTCGCCGTTTTTCGGCCGCCACGCATACCCGCCCGGCGACGCGAGCGGAACGTTGCGCTCCTCTCCCCGGCTGAGCACGCCCGCCGTGCTTCCGCCGATGGTCACGGTGCCGCTCTCCGCATTTGTTGTCTCCTGCGGCTCCTCCGTCCGTCGGAGCCAGCCTGCTACCCACATTTTTTCATACCTCCCACAGTGTCAGCTCCGTCGTCTCGCCGCTTGCGGAGAGCGTGTACAGCGTCTCGCTCACGCGGAACGTCCCCCGCACGCCCAGCCGCGCGAGCGACAGTTCCACGCGGTCCATCGGCTCGGCGTCCACGCTCCCTGCGAGCGTGACCGTCAGCTCCCGCGCATCCTCCGCGCTCTTCTCGATCTGATACCGCCCCGTGTAGCGCAGTTCATTCACGCTCCGCGAGGGCACATACACCACGCGGCGGCAGCTCCCGCCCCGCGTGAGGAACGCCTCGTTCCGCACCGTCTGGCGCAGCTTCTTCGCGCGGTTCACCGCCGTCACCTCGGAGAGCACGCCGTACCGTCTGTCCCGGTACGACGCCTCGATCACGCCCTCCGGCTCCTCCAGCACAAGCCGGCGCCCTTCTGCCGCGCCCCGCAGACACAGCACGCCCTCCCGCGTGAAATACGGCGTCAGTCCACAGCGCCGCGCAAAGCCCTCGATGGCCTTCCACCGACTCGACCCGCTCGCCACCGCGTATTCGCCCGTGCCGTACACCTCGCCGCGCGGCTCCCATGCCACGCCGCACGCCGCCGCGTGGTCCTTCAATATCTCGCTGAGCGCCGCGCGCTGATAGGTCACCGCCTCGGCCTCGTTGTCGAGCAGCAGCGCGGCCATGCCGCGCCCCTCGACCGTCAGCACCGCCCCCTCCGCGCCGCACACGGCGCTCCACTCGTCAATCACGCCGCGGAACCGTGTCACGCCGTTCTCCGTTGCCGCAAAGCGGCAGGCCGCCTTCAGCGCCTCCCCCATCTCGGCGCTGTAAAGGCACCTTGCCCGAAAGCTGTCGCACGGCACGCCGCCGGTGCGCCGCAGCCGCCATTCCAGCAGCGCCGGCAGCTCGTATACCTTGCCGTCGGCCGTTTCCACTCTGCCGGTCATGAAAGCCTCACCCGCTCTCCGGGATAGATCCGATTCGGGTTCGCGATCTGCGGGTTGAGCGCACACAGCGCGCGCACCGTTGTGCCGTTTCGCGCCGCGATGGCCCAAAGCGTGTCGCCCTGCACCACGGTGTGATACCGCGCCCCCGCCGTTCCGGCCGCGCTGCCGCCCGCCGCCGAAGTGCTCACTTCCTTCAGCGCCGCACCCTCGCTTCCCGCCTCGCAGAACGCAAAGCGGTAGCGCACATAGTCCGGCAGCGGCTCCTGCACGACCTCCAGCTCGGTGAAGTAAGCGCGCGTCGTCATCCACACCGGATGCACCAGCACGCCCGCGCCCCCTCCGTAAAACACCGTCGCCAGCCGCTTGAATTCCTCATACGCGCCCTCTCCGGCGAATTCCCCCTCGCCCTCGAGCACGCGGCAGACCTGCCCGAGGTCCTGCGTCACGCTCCTGCCGAACGGCAGCTTGTGCTCCGCCACCACGCGGCGGAACGAAATGCGGTAGCTCCCGGGATTGCTCGGCCAGATGTAGTCCTTATATCGCATGGGCGTCAGTCTCACGTCCCCGCCTCCTCTCAGTAAAGATAGAATCCGCCGTCATAGCGCCGCGCGTCGCGCTCGATCTCTCCGCTCACGCTCCGCGCGGTGCGGAGGGCGTCTCCGCCCTCCGCCGAAACGAACGCCTCCGCCGCGTCATGCCTTCCCGCGCCGCTCTCCGGCGCGGCAGCGGATGCGCTCCGTTCCCCGCTTCCCCGCGCGCCGGCGTCCCCCGCCGCCGTGCGCGCGGATGTCGTTTTTTCTGCCGTCCGCCTTACGCTCCGCGAACGGTCCTCCGCATCGGCGCGGCCCTCGCTCTCCTCCGGCTCCGCCGCCGATGCGCCCTGCCTGAGCCGCAGATAACGCGCCATGTCAAAGCTCTCGTTCACCGTCTCGCCCGCACGGAACGCCTGCGCGCCGTCCTCCCATGCCGCGTCAGCGGAGTCCTGCCCCTCGTTCTCTCCCGTGGGCGCTCCCAGATACTGCCGCACCATCAGTCCGACCGCCGCAAGCATCGCCGCGCCGAGCTGCTCGGTCACGCGCCTTTGCTGCGCCGCGAAAACCGCATCGTCTCCCATCAGGCGTCCGTCTCCATACGCTTGCAGGAGATGACCGTCACCTTTTCCGCCACCGGCTCGCCGAGCTTGCCCAGCTCCTCGATGTTGCTCCAGCGGCAATGGCTGTAGATAATGCGCTTGCCAGGGCGGCACACCACCACGGAAAAGTCGTCGAGCTCATAGAAGCTCACGCCGTCGCCGATGGCCTCGTCCGTCGCGTACAGGCGGCTGAGTTCAAGCGTATAGCGCGTCTGCCCGCCCACGGTCGCCACCGGCTCGCTCTCGCCGAAGGCCTCGACCTCGCGGCTCGTGCGCAGCGCCTTCGCGCTGTAGCCCTGCACCACCGCCAGCTTTTTGCCGTTGAGCTCCAGATAAATGTCCCGGCTCGTCGGGATCGTCATATTTGCCATCTCTCCGCCTCCTTACACCGTGATGTGCGCGCTGAGGTAAATGCGGTTGAGCCCGTGCGCCACCGCGAAGCTGAACTCCACCAGGCACACCGTCGGATCGCCCTCCGATGCCTTCACGCTCACCTCGCCGAAGCTGTCGATGATCTCCTGCGCGCGCTTGTTTTCCAGCTCCACCATCACCTGCGAGCGGATCGCCGCGCGCACCTGCGCGGTGTTCTTGCTGCGCACGAAGCGCGCACGCAGCGACGCGCGCAGCGCGGGGATCACGTCGTCCACGATCCGCACCGTCGTCAGCTCGCGCCAGGTCTTGTCCGCCGCCCCGCCGGTGGTCGTGCGCGTCGTGATGCCGCGCACGATGCTCACCTCACCGCTCACACACTCCAGCGGCGTCACGCCGCCGGTGACCAGGGTATCCACCTGCGTGTCGTCGTAGCTCGCGCTCAGGCCCGAAAAGCCCGCGAGCACCGCGCCGTTCACCGGCACGGACGGGTCGCTCTCCCCCGCGATGACCGCGGCGGCTGCCGCCGCCATACGCACATCGCCGGGCGCCGTGAGCACCATGCGCTCGCTGTTGAGCTTGCCCGCGCGCTCCACGAGCTTCGCCGCCGTCTCGCTCGCGCCGCCCGAAACCACACCGATGCGCTCCCTCTGCGCGCCCGACGCCTTCTCCACGCTCGCGCGCAGCTTGAGCTGCACGTCCACGCTCGTGCTGTCGCACACGATCACATCGACCGCCTCCTGCTCCAGCGCGGCAAAGGCCGCTTCATAGCCGGTCGGCGTCGCCGCGGATACCTTCACCGCCTTGACCACCGCCGCGCCATTACGGTAGAGCGCCGCAAGCAGCGCCGCCATGCCGACCGTGCCCTCCGCGTCCTCGCCGAAGGCGCTCACGCCCTCGGCGTAAGAGGTCAGCGTCACCACCTCATTGGCCGTGCCCGTCGTGCTCACCGCCGCCGCGCCGAGGATCCTCGCGGTCTTTTTCCCGCCGATCACGCTCGAGGCGTCGTAGGACGAATACACGCCCGGGTGCTCATGTACCACCGTGTTGCCCACCTACTGCATCACACCTTTCAAAATAAAATCCGTCAGCACCGCGCTCTCCTCGTCTGCCGTCGCCACGAAGTAGGCCGTGCAGCGCGCGGTGCCTCGCCGCACGAACATACCGTACTCCTCGTCCCACTCCGTTTTCTCCCAGCTCAGCTCATCGAGCGTCAGCCCGTCGGCAAGGCCGTCCAGCAGCGCCTCGCTCACGGTCTCCGCCGTCTGCTCACAGCCGCGCGCTCCCTTGCGCCGCGGCGCGTAAACGTCCAGCGACGCCGCCATTTTGAGCTTCCTGCCGTACACCTCGACCGTCCGCCCGCTCTCCGCGTCGTACCGCTCGCCGAGATAGTTCATCAGCCCCGCGTGCGCCAGCTCCGCCTGCTTCGCGCCGACGGCGACCACGCTCCCGCTTCTCTCGCGGAAGCGCTCGTCCTCATAGGCCTCCGCCGCGTCAAGACCGGCGGCCTTCAGCCGGCTCACGATCTCCGACCGCACCTGTCCCGCCGCCGTCATGCCGTCTCCTCCTCGCGGTCAAGCACCGCCCAGTAGTGCGTCACCAGAGCGCCGAGCTTCACGCTCTCCGCGCGGCGGACGCGGTAGCGCTTTCCCTCGCAGAGGATATGGTCCCCCTGCGCCACACTCACCTCCGCGCTGCCGAGATAGCGCCAGCAGCGCCGATCCGCCGCGCCCAGCGGCCCGACGGAGAACGGCTCGCCGCCGCTCACCGCCGTAACGGGCTGCACGAAGCCGTGCGTCTCGCCCGTCTCCGCGCCATGCTCCACCGTCACGGTCATGCCGTAGCGGCGGAACGCCTGATCGATCATGCTTTTCATCCCTTCACTGCGCAAAAGAAGAAGCCGCCTCCTTCCGTATACGGGGCCATCAGCTGCCGTGCGCTGCGCCGCAGCGCTGCGGCACGTTCGCTGTTCGCGCCGCCCCTGACCTCGATCGTCACGTCGCCCGCGCGGAGGGAGGACAGCTCCTCCGCCCCGCCGAGCCTTGCGTCCGTCAGCGCGGCGGCCGCCAGCCATGCGCTCGCGCAGATGAACGCGCCCTCGCAGTCCTCCGGCGCAACGCCCTCGCGCAGCTCGCGCTCGAGCGCCTGCGCGCTTGCCGCACAGAGCCGTTTGAGCAGCGCCTCATCCTCCGCGCCGCAAGCGCAGATGCTCTTCGCCGTCTCAAGGATCTCCTCGTCCATCGCTCTCCCTCCTTTCGCTTCCTGCCGCCGTTAAACGGTCAGCACCTTGGAGGCCTCCTGATAGGGCTTGGCAAAGCCCGAAATGCTCGTGATCGCCGCGCGCTCGATCTGGCGGTCGATGAGCTTGTCGTACTCCACCATCACCTCGCTGCCGCAGATGTGCTCAAGGGCATAGTTTTTGTCCAGACCGATCAGCTTGCCCGCGGGAACGGCAGAGGTGCGCAGCAGCTTCGCGCCCAGCGGCGTGGAGAGCGTGCCGGTGCCCTGGAAGTTCAGGCCCGTCAGCGGGTTCTGGAACTCCGAGAGCTTGAGCATCTGCAGCATCACGTCGTTGGATACCAGCATCGTATTCATGCTGTAGGGGTCGAACTTGGACCAGAACTCCAGCAGCGCGCTGTAGGTCAGCGTGCCCGCCGTGCCGCTGATCTTGCCGCTGCCGCTGCCGATCTCATAGGCGTCGGCGGCGTTGTTGTTGCCGTCGCCGTTCATCAGCACCTGCACCGCGTCGTCAAGATGCATACGGGCGATGTACGCGCCGATCTGGCGCAGGGTCACGGAAAACAGGTCCAGTCGCTGGAAGCGGATGGCCTCGTAGCTCGCCACGAGCATACGTCCGCGCTTGTGGAGCTTCACCAGATTCTCCTGCGTGCGGATGGCGGTCGTCGGAAGGACCGCGCCCTCCTCCACGCGGCGCAGCGCCTTGTCGTCGTCCGTCGGCACGGACGCGATGGTGCGGTAATCCATGCCGTCGAAGTTGGTCGTGGTCGCGGTGATCTCGGGCAGAATATCGCTCTCCATGCCCTGACGCACCACGCGCGAAACGAACTCGGGGAACAGCACCGCGCTGTCGGTCGTGTGGAAGAACTTCTCCACCATGTCGCTGCCCGCGCCCTTGACGTGGATGTCAAAGCGCTTGAGCTGACGCTGGAAGGCGTCCAGGCCCTCCAGTGCCGTGCCGCGGTAGTTTTCGCTCGGGTCCAGGCTTTCGAGCACTCTGGAAAAGCTCTTGCCGCTCTGGGCATACATGCCCTTTTCGAGCTTCAGATTTTCATAGCCGTACGTCATTTTTCTCCTCCTCTTAAAGCATGATGGTCATGGTCTTGCCGGTCGTATCGACCTCGACGGCAAGGTAGCTGTGTCCGCCGCTGGTCACAACGCTCACGCCGCCGTTTCCGTCCGCCGCGAGCAGATTCCAGCCGACCGCCGGCGCGGTCTCGCCGCTGTACGGTACGCGCACAAGGCCGCCGAGCTGCACGCTGCACGCCTTGCCGTCGCGGCCCATCGCCGCCACCACGCCGCAGAAGCCGTCGTTCGCGGCGCACTTGCTCACCGTGCCGTTGGCGGACACCTTGACGACCTTGCCCTCCTCGGCTCCCGTGCCCGCCGCAAAGGTGGCGCACCACGCGCCGATGCCCTCGTAAGAAATGCTCATCTCATTTCCTCCTCTTTTCTTCGTTATTTATTCCAAAAAGCGCTCCGCTTTTTTGGTTTCTCTGCTCACACGCAGAAGTCGCGCTCGTTTTCCTCGCGCACCTCGCGCGGATTACCGATCTGCACATTCGTGCCGAGCTTTTTTGCCGCTCTCGCGCCGAACGCCTTCTTCAGCTCCAGCAGCTCGCGCTCGCCGAGCTTTTCGGTCACGCTCTCGGCTACCGCGCCGTCGAGCGTCTCGTCGGCTACCAGCATCAGGCGCCTCACCTCGCGGCGCAGCGCGCCGAGATAGCTCTTGCCAAGCACGGAGAATGTCTCCAACTCCTCCAGCTCGCGTACCTGCGCGCGGCTGCCGCACGCGCGCACCATCGCCTTGAGCGATCCCTCGCTCTGACCGAAGCGCTTGACCACGCCCGCCGCTCTCTGCGCGGGCACCGCCACAAAGCTCCACTCATAGGCGTCCGTGATGTCGCTGAGCACCGCGTAGCACAGCTTCCCGCCGTAATACTTTCCGCGCTCGTGCTCGCAGAGCCCCGCGTCCTTCCCGCAGATCGAGCAGCTTCGCTTCGCCGCGCTGCACCCAACGCTCACTTCTTTTTTGATGCCGCCCTCGATCTCCGCGATCAGCTCCGCGTTTTTCTCCGTACGCAGCATATAGGCCCAGCCCTTGCACCAGCAGTATTTGTCGCCCGCCGTCGTGCGCGTCTCCTCCTCGATCACCTCCGCGCGGTAAATGCGCGCCGTCTGTCCGCCCGCCGACCAGCTGTGGTCGAAGATGCCCGTCCTGCCGACGAACAGCTCCGAGAGCTTCTCCAGCGCCGCACGGTCGAAGCGCTCAAAGTCGCGGTCCACCTCGTTGTCGCACAGCTTCACCGCAAAGGTGTAGACCTCCTCCGCGCGCAGCTCCTTCTTCGCAAAGCGGTTGATGCGCGCCAGCTCCTCCGCCGTCACGGCGATGCCCGCTTCCTTTCCTTTCTCGCTCAAGTCTGTTCCTCCCTCTCGTCATTTTCCAGTCGGAGCCTGCGCGCCTGCTCGCGGTACAGCTCCGCCTTGGCCTCCTCCACAAGGTCCTGCAAATTGATGTCGTCCCACTCCACGGCAAAGCAGCAGCCGTAGCCATGCAGGCGCAGCCACAGGCGGCACACGCGCTCCACCATCGGCGTGAGCGTGCGCCGCAGCGCCGTGATCTCGCTCGTGAGCATATCCGCCTGCTGGCTGCTCATGCGCTCGGTGGACGACCAGCTCAGCCCCAGCAAAAACGGCGGCAGGCCGGTCTTGGCCACCAGCTGCTCGAGGATCTGTCGCACCGGCACCTCGCAGTCCGGCATCACGTTGTCCGCGCCGATGGCGCGGATGCTCACGTCGCCCACGCTCACAAAGTCGCGCACGCTCCCGCCGCGCGTCTCCTGCATCGCGCCGGACCACTCCTGCGCCAGCAGCTCGGCCCGCTCGCGCGCCAGCGCGCCGTCCGGCTCCTCGCCCTGCGGCTTATAGACCACCGCGAAGCGCACGTTGCCGCAGCGCTCCCAGTTCTGCCCCACCGCGTAGTAGATGCGCGAGAGCAGCTCCGCCATAAAGGGCATCGAGCGCAGCAGCGACACGCCGTAGGGATTCTCCGACTCCGGCAGCAGCGGCGTGAAAAGCACCAGCTCCTGCCGCGGCAGCTCGCGCAGCCTCCCCGCCGCGTCGTAGCCGCAGAACCGCACATCCAGCGCCGTCTCGCCCTCGCGCAGAGCCAGCTGCTCCACGCGGTGGCACAGCACCGCCGCGATCTCGCGTCCCTCCGCGTCCGGCACGATCTCGCCCACCGCGCGTCCGTTCGTCAGCAGCGAATCCAGATACTTGTCCAGAAAGGCGTTGAAGCCCACCTGCGCGTGTCCCACATTCACCGTGCGCAGGAATTCGCCCATCTCCTCCTGCGCCCGCTCGTCCTCACACAGCACGCGGAAGCCGCCGCTGAGCCTCACCAGCTTTCCGATCGCCGCGTCCACGATCGGCACCGCCTCGCGGACGCTGCGGTAGAGCGCCGCGTCCGCCCCGCCGAGCGGCATATAGCCTCGCAGCGCCGCAAAGGGATGCCCTCCCCTCTCGCGCACCTGCACCGCCGCGGCCGCGCCGCCCGTCTGTTCCTTTTTCCTTCGTTTCACCGTTCTGCCGCTCCTCTCCAGTTCGTCGTTCTTGTCACCGCGCACGCGGTCGGCATTGTGCCGTGCCCCGCCGCCACAGACATCGCAAAGTATCGCATCTCGTCCATCGCGTGATCGTTCTCCTTGCGCGGCACGTCGTGTCCGCTCCCGTCGTTCACCCATTCGTAGCTCTCCATCTCCCGCAGGCAGTCCTTGCAGCTCCGGCAGATCACGAGCCTCCGCTTCTTCAGAAGATCCGCCGTCACCCGCAGTCCGTCCGCCACCGCGTTGTTCGCCCGCATCACGCGGAAGCCCCTGCGCCGCAGCGTCTCGATGAAGCTCGCCGCCGACGGGTCCACGATCACACGCTCGATCCTTCTTCCCCGCGTCAGCTCCTCGAGCGCGTCGACGTATTCCTCATCCGTTTTCTGCCGGCCCTCCGTGCGGGAATCGTAGTAGTATTCGTCCACGCGGTACCACACGCCGTCCTTGAGCGCCCACAGCCCCATGCTCGTCGGGTTCACCGTCCCGTAGTCCACGGAAACGCGCAGCCTCTCCCACGGCTCCGCAGGCGCCTCCTGCGCGTACTCCCCCGGCGCGTAGAAGTCGTAGATGCGCCCCTCCGCCGCCGTCCATTCGCCCAGCACGAAGCGGCGGTAGAAAATACCGCTGTACATGCTCTCGTACCGGGCGCGCACCTTCGCGCTCAGCGACGGATTGTCCGCCATCGTGAAGTGGAGATAGAGCGCCCTTTTCTCCTCGGCCCGGCACACCCACTCCCGGTAGAACCAGTGGTTCGGCCCCTCGGGATTGCAGCTGAACCACAGCCGGCTCCCCTCGACCGAGCAGCGCGCGCTCGCCTGCTCGACAAACGAGCGCGGCATCAGCGCTGCCTCGTCAAACAGCACTCCCGCCAGCGTCATGCCCTGGATCAGCGCGGCGCTCGCCTCGTTCGCCCCGCCGAAAAGATAGAACCGGTTTTCCCGTCCGCGCCGCCGCACGATCAGAAGCTTTTCGCTCCGCTTCTCCTCGCAGGCAAAGCCCAGCCTTCGCAGCTGCGGCAGCACCGTTTCCAGCAGGTTGCGCCGCAGCGCGCCCACGCTCCGCCCGCACAGCGCGAACTGCCGGTCGGAAAAGCACGCCATCGCCCAGAAGAAAAAGCCCATTCCCATCGCCAGCGTCTTGCCCGAGCGGATGGCGCCGTCGCAGATGATCGCCGCATAGTCCTCGTATTCCCTCCTCGCCCACCAGACGAACGCCTTCCTCTGCCGCAGCGAGAGCGGTATCATCTCCTTCACGCTTCCTCCTCCGCCTGCACCATCGCGCGGAAAAACTCCTCCGCCTCGCAGCCCTCGCCCTCCAGCATACCGGCCAGCGCCTGCAATGCCTTCACCCGGTCGATGAACCGGATCTCCACGCTCCCGAGGTTGCTGCGGCGGAACTCCGCCACCGCGCCGAGGTCCAGCCGTCGGATCTCGTCCTCCGTCGGCTCCTGGCAGTAGGCGAGCTTCACCGCGTCGTTTGCCCGCGCCAGCGCCATTTCGTACAGTCTCTGAATGACGCGCTCACGGGTCGCCTTTGCTCGCATTCCTTCGATCACATCCCTTCCGCCGCCGTCCCCGGCTCTCCCGCATTTCCTTCTTCCCTGCGCGGGCTGCACCGGTTCCGGCCGCCGTTCGTTTTCACCCGTAGCCGCCCACCCCCGTTTTGTTGCACATTTCCGTGCGTCAAGCGTTCAAAAATTTTTATTTTTCCCGCTTTTTCTCATTTTAACGAAATCTTTACAGTCAAAATATCCAACGATTTACCCGTCAATTCGTCACATTCACAAAAAATTCATATTTTACCTCTCTAAAGCGTCAAAATGATTGCTTTTTTTGAAGCATCGCTTTATAATTTTTGCTATGGTTTCGCCGTTCCCTGAATGGGCGGGCTTCTTTTTTACACGGCGGATACCGGAATACCCCCCCGCCGAATTTTTGATACGGCGGACTTTGGGAAGATCCCCCGCCGGATAAGGAGTGACAGCAATGGAAAACAAGCTCGAAAAGAAATACGGCCTCTTCACCGCGATCTGCATGGTGGTCGGCATCGTCGTCGGCTCGGGCGTATTTTTTAAGGCGCAGGTCATTTTGCAGAAGACCGGCGGCGATATGCCGCTCGGCATCCTCGCCTGGCTCATCGGCGGCGCCATCATGATCGTCTGCATCCTCGCCTTTTCCGCCATGGCGCAGAAATACGAAAAGGTCAACGGCATCGTCGACTATGCCGAGGCCATCGTCGGCAAGCGCTACGGCTACTACATCGGCTGGTTCCTTTCCACCACCTACTATCCCACGCTCACCTCGGCGCTCGCCTGGCTGAGCGCCCGCTATACGCTGGTGTTCGTCACCTCCGTCGATCCCGATTTCCCGCTCATCGTTCCGGCCGAGGCGGGCGGCTGCATCATCGGTCCCGAGTGCCTCGCGCTCATGCTCTTCTACATGGTCTGCGCCTACGCCGTCAACGCGCTCTCGCCGAAGCTCGCCGGTAAGTTCCAGGTCGCCACCACCGTCATCAAGTTCATTCCCCTCGCGCTCATGGCGGTCGTCGGCATCATTTTCGGCCTCGCCAACGGGATGCTGACCAACAACTTCACCACCCCCGCCGTCGGCTACGAGGTCACGGGCAGCCCGCTCTTCGCCGCCGTCTGCGCCACCGCCTTCGCCTATGAGGGCTGGATCATCGCCACCTCCATCAACGCCGAGCTCAAGGATTCCAAGCGCAATCTGCCCAAGGCTCTGCTCATCGGCGGCCTCATCATCGTCGCCACCTATATTCTCTATTACATCGGCGTCGCCGGCGGCGCCACCAATCAGGAGCTGTGCGACTCCGGCGCGACCGCCGCGTTCATCAACGTGTTCGGTCCCGTTCTCGGCAACATCCTCAACCTCTTCATCGCCATCTCCTGCATGGGCACGATGAACGGCCTGATGCTCGGCTGCTGCCGCGGCCCCTACTCCCTTGCCGCCCGCGGCGAGGGCCCCCACCCCGAGCTTTTCGGTCAGGTAGACAAGGTCTCCAACCTCCCCAACAACTCCGCCATCCTCGGCCTGTTCTACTGCGCCGCCTGGGGCCTCTACTTCTATCTCTCCAACCTCGCCGGCACCTGGAGCCATGCCGTCGCCTTTGTCGGCACGCCGTTTGAAAGCGTCATTTTCTTCTTTGATCCCACCGAGCTGCCCATCATCACCATCTATGCCCTCTACATTCCGATCTTCATCAACTGGATGAAGAAGGCGACCGACGAATCCGCGCTGCGCCGCTACGTCATTCCGACGCTCGCCATCTGCGGCTCGATCTTCATGGTCATCGCCTGCCTCATCGGCCACAAGATGGGCAACTTCTGGTACCTGCTCACCTTCGCGGTCATCATGCTCATCGGCAAGCGCTTCGCCAAAAATAACGCCTGAGCCCGTCTCATTCACCGGATACCCTGAAGCAAAAGCGGGGCAGAGAGCCGTTCGGCCTTCTGCCCCGCTTCCTTTATTCCTGCCCATCACCGGCTTTTTCCCGTGAAAAAACGACCGCTCCCGCGGTCGTTTTCGTTTTCTGTTCGGTTTCAATTCAGCGCCTCGGCGTTGAGGTCAAAGAGCTCGCGCACCCGCGCGTGCAGCGCCGGGTGTCCCTCCAGCCTCGGGTCGAGGGCGAGCAGCGCCTCCGCCGCGCCCTGCGCCTCGTAAAGCAGCTCCATGTCGCAGGTGAAGTCCGCCACACGCAGCGTCGGCAGACCGTGCTGCCGCGCGCCGAAAAAGTCGCCCGGGCCGCGCAGCTTCAGATCCTCCTCCGCCAGCGCGAAGCCGCTCTGCGTGCGGCGCATCGCGTCGAGCCGCGTTTTGTTGTCCTCCCCGCGGTTGTCGGAAACGAGGATGCAGTACGACTGCCATGGCCCGCGCCCCACGCGCCCGCGCAGCTGATGGAGCTGCGAGAGCCCGAAGCACTCCGCGTTCTCGATGAGCATGACCGAGGCGTTCGGCACGTCCACGCCGACCTCCACCACCGTGGTGGAAACGAGCACGTCGATCTCGCCCGCGGCGAACGCGCGCATGACCGTTTCCTTTTCCTTCGCTTTCATTTTTCCATGCAGAAAACGCACCGTTCGGTTCGGAAGCACCTCTTTCTGCAATTTTTCCGCATAGGCGGTCACCGCCTTGCGCTCGTCAGGCAGCTCGCCATTCTCCTCCACCATCGGGCAGACGATGTAGGCCTGCCGTCCCTCCGCGAGCTGCTTTTCGAGGAAGGCGTAGATGCGCTCATGGTAGCTCGACGGCACAGCGTAGGTCTCGATGCTCCGCCGCCCGGGCGGCAGCTCGTCGATCACGGAAACGTCGAGGTCGCCGTAGATCATCAGCGCCAGCGTGCGCGGGATGGGCGTCGCGGACATGACGAGCAGGTGCGGGTTCTCACCCTTGGCGCCCAGCGCCGCGCGCTGGTTCACGCCGAAGCGGTGCTGCTCATCGGTCACGACCAGCCCGAGGTTCTGATACGAAATGTCCGGCGAGAGCAGCGCGTGCGTGCCGATGGCAAGGTCGATCTCCCCCGCCGCGAGCCGCTCTAAGATCGACCGCCGCGTTTTCGCCTTGGTCGAGGCCGTCAGCAGCGCGCAGCGCACGCCAAGCTTTTCCAGCAGCGGCGCGAGCGTGTGATAGTGCTGCTCGGCCAGAATTTCCGTTGGTGCCATCAACGCCGCCTGCAGGCCGTTTTTCGCCGCGAAGTAGATTCCCGCCGCCGCGACCATCGTTTTGCCGCTGCCCACGTCGCCCTGCACGAGCCGGTTCATCGGCCGCTCCGCCGTCATGTCGCGCAGAATATCGTCCACCGCGCGGGCCTGCGCGCCGGTGAGCGAGAACGGCAGCGCGCCGAAAAACGGCGTCATATCGACCGCCGCGCAGGTCTTGCCCTTTACGGTCGTCCGCCGTGCGCGCAGCAGCCGCAGCCCGAGCGTGAGGAAGTACAGCTCCTCGAACGCGAGCCGCCGCCGCGCCGCGGCCAGCGCCGCGTCGTCCGCGGGGAAATGGATATTCTCATAGGCATACCGCACATCGCACAGCCCATGCTGCCGCCGCAGCTCCGCAGGGAGCAGGTCGGGCAGCCGGTCCGCTCCCTCGTCCAGTCCCTGCCGGATGGCGCGGTGGAGCAGGCTCTGCCCCACGCCCGCCGTCAGCGGATAGACCGGCACGATGCAGCCGGTGACGGCGTGCAGCCCCTCCCGCTCAAAGGCGGGATTCGTCATCGTCCGCCGCAGCAGCGTCCCCTCGACCGTGCCGTAGAACGTGTAGCTCTCGCCCACGTGGAACGTGTTTTTCAGGTACGACTGGTTGAAGTACGTCAGCTCCAGCGCGGCGCTCTCATCCACCACGCGCAGCTTGACGAGCTCCAATCCCTTTCGGATGCGCGAGAGCTTCGGCTCCGACGCCACCATCGCCGTCACGCAGGCGCGCTCACCGACCTGCAGCTCCGCGATGCGGCGGCTCTCCCGCCGATCCTCGTAGGCGCGCGGGAAATAGGAGATGAGGCTTTTCAGGTCTGTGATGCCGAGCTTCGCAAGGCTCTTCGCCCGCGCCTCGCCCACGCCCCTGACAAAGCGCACATCGGTATTCAGCTCCGCCACGGCCCTCGCCTCCTCTCAGAAAATCTTTCTTCATTATACTCGTTTTCTCCACATTTGAAAAGGGCTTTCCGCTCTTGCGGAAAGCCCCTGTTCCCTTACGTTCTTCGGACATAATCGACATAGCGGAAGCGCAGGCCGTTTTCCTCCTGCCATTCCCCCACCGTCTCCGCTGTCCAGTCGGGCGCGGCGTCGAGGTTTGGAAAGAAGGCGTCCGCCCCCTCCGCCGCGGCGTCCACCTGCGTCACCAGCACGCGCTCGCAGCGCGGCAGCAGCGCGCGGTAGAGCTGCGCGCCGCCCATGAGCACGGCGTCCTCTCCCGCCAGCGCCGCGGCCTCCCCGACGCTGCGCGCGACCTCCACACCCTCGCGCGGCGCCATCGTCGTGCTCACCACGAGGTTCCGCCGGTTCGGCAGCGGTCTGCCGCCCGGCAGCGAAAGCAGCGTATTCTTTCCCATCACGACGGTCTTTCCCGTCGTGAGCGCTTTGAAGCGCTTGAGGTCGGCGGAAATATGAAACATCAATGCGTTGTCCCGGCCGATGGCCCAGTTTTTGTCCACGCAGACGATGGCAGTCATAGCGTTCTCCTTTACACCGCGATGGGAATTTTCGCCTCGAACGGGCAGGGCTCATAGCCCTCGAGCCGGAAGCTGTCCTTCGTGAAGGCGTAGAAATCCGTCACGCTCGGGTCGATGAAAAACGCCGGCGCGGGCTTCTCCGGCTCCGCGAGCATCTGCTCGACGATGGGCACATGGCGGTCGTAGATGTGCGCGTCCGCAATGACGTGCACCAGCTCGCCGGCCTTGAGCCCGCTGACCTGCGCCATCATGTGGACCAGCACCGCGTACTGCACCACGTTCCAGTTGTTCGCCGCCAGCATATCCTGACTGCGCTGGTTCAAAATGGCGTTGAGCGTATCGCCCGACACATTGAAGGTCATGGAGTAGGCGCAGGGATAGAGCGCCATCTCATGCAGGTCGGCAAAATTGTAGAGGTTCGTCAGGATGCGCCGCGAGGCAGGATCATGCTTCAGGTCGTAGAGCACGCGGTCCACCTGATCGAACATTCCTTCTTTATACTGGTGCTTCACGCCGAGCTGGTAGCCGTAGGCCTTGCCGATGCTGCCGCTCTCGTCCGCCCACGCGTCCCAGATGTGGGAGGAGAGGTCGTGGACGTTATTGCTCTTTTTCTGCCAGATCCACAAAAGCTCGTCCACCGCGCTCTTCCAATAGGTACGGCGCAGCGTGAGGATGGGGAATTCCCTTTGCAGGTCGTAGCGGTTGACAATGCCAAATTTCTTGACCGTGTGCGCCGGTGTTCCGTCCTCCCAGCGCGGACGCACGGCAAGTTCCGTGTCCCACACGCCGTTTTTCAAAATGTCCTCGCAGTTCCGGCGAAAAACCTGATCGGCATAGCTCATATCCTGACCTCCCGGGATCGTTGTTTTTCTATCTTACCACAACCGGCGGACAGCCGCCACTCTTTTTTCATTTTTTCGCAAAATTCGCCTTTCCCTGCATTTCACGCCGAAAAAGCATACATCTCATACCCTCGTTTCCCAATTTTTGGAAAAAATTGCTATGCTTGGTTCCAATGATGAAATCTGCAGAAAAAGGAGTTGAAGCCGATGTCGTCGTGGGTCGCCTGGCTGATCGCCGCCGTGAGCACCACCGCCTTTCTTGTCCTCTGGTTCTGGGAAGTGCGGCGCGTCCTGCGCAGTCGGCGCAGCGTGGTGGAAAGCGCCGCCGCGCAGCTTGCCGCCTGCCGCCGTCAGGCCGCCGGCGTGCGCTATGATCCCGAGCTCGCCCAGATCCTCGCGCGCAGCGAGAGCATCTACCGGCAGGCCGTCGCGCACTACAACGATACGCTTTGCAAGCCGTGGTGCCGTCTGCCCGGCCATCTGCTCGGCTTCGACCGCGACACCGGAGAGGATGACCTCTGACCGCCGCGCCGCCGAACGATCTCATGCAAAAAGAAAGTGAGCCGCTCACAGAGCGGCTCGCTTTTTGCTTACTTTTTCCCCTCCTCGGCGGGCGCGGCGGGCGCCTCGGCGGCGTGCTTGGCCTGCTCCTCTTCCTCCAAAACGCGGTAGGCGACCTTGCCGACGAGCGTCTTGGGCAGCTCGTCGCGGAACTCGATGTCGCAGGGCATGGCGTACTTCGCGATGTGCTTGGAGCAGTAGCTCATCAGCGCCTGACGGGTCGCGTCGTTCGCGGGGATGCCGGCGGCGAGCTTGACGAAGGCCTTGACCTTCTGCATCCGGTAGGCGTCGGGGATGCCGATAACGCAGCTCATCTGCACCATCTCGTTCGCGTCGAGGATGTTCTCGATCTGACCGGGATAGACGTTGTAGCCGGACGAGACGATCATGCGCTTGGCGCGGCCGCGGAAGTAAACGAAGCCCTCGGAGTCCATCGTGCCGAGGTCTCCGGTGTAGACCCAAGTGAGGCCGTCGGCGTGGCGGCGCAGGGTCTGCGCGGTCTCGTCGGGGTGCTTCATGTACTCCTTCATCACGGTGGGACCGGCGAGCAGGACCTCGCCCTCGGTGCCATAGGGAACCTCCTTGTCGGTGCCCGGCTCAACGATCTTGATGTAGGTGTCGGGGAAGGGCACGCCGATCGAGCCCTCCTTGAACATATGCGGCGGCGTCAGGCAGCAGGCCGTGACCGTCTCGGTGGTGCCATAGCCCTCGCGCACCTGCACGGGCGCGCCGTGGGCGTAGAGGAATTTATCCAGCTTCTTCTTCAGCTCGATCGACAGGCTGTCGCCGCCGGAGAACACGCCCTTGAGCGAGCTGAGGTCCGCGTTCTCCATGCTCGGCAGGCGCAGCAGCGCCTCGTAGAGCGTGGGCACGCCCGCGATGAAGTTGCAGTGATACTTAGTGATGAGCTTTGCATAGCTCTTGGCGGTAAAGCGCGGCACGAGGATGCAGCGCCCGCCCTGCGAGAGCATGGTGTGGATGCACACGCCGAGGCCGAAGCCGTGGAAGAGCGGCATAGCGGCGAGCATCTTGTCGCCGGGGTTGAACATCGGGTTCGCCGCGATGACCTGCTGGCCGAGTGCATTGAAGTTCTTGTTCGTCAGCACGATGCCCTTGGTCGTGCCGGTCGTGCCGCCGGAGTAGAGGATGACGGCGGGGTCGTCGCCGGTGCGCTTGACGGAGTAATTCCAGAAGCAGGCCTTGCCCATGTTCATGAATTCCTTCCAGCGGATGACCGGCGCGTCCTTCGGGATCTTGGCGATCTTGCGGCCCTCGGTGAGCATATAGCCCGCGCGGACAGGCTTGCTCAGCTCATCCTTGACGCTCGCGATGATGATGTTGACGACCTTTGTGTTCTGGCGGATGCTCTCGAACTTGTTGTAGAACTGGTCGAGCGTGATGGCGGTGACGCTCTCGGACTCGTTGAGGTAGAACTCGATCTCCTTCTCCGCCGAGAGGGGATGGATCATGTTCGCGATGCCGCCGACGAGGTTGACGGCGTAGAACATATAGATGGCCTGCGGGCAGTTGGGCATGGCGATCGTCACCTTGTCGCCCGCGCGCACGCCGATGGTCTTGAGGGAGCGGGCGCACTTCTTGATCTCCTCGATCATCTGGGGATAAGTGGTGGGCTTGCCCATGAAGTCGAACGCGATGTTCCTGGGGTACTTCTTGGCGACCAGCTCGAGCGCCTCAAACATCGAGCCGTCAAAATAGTCCAGATGCAGCGGCACGTCGCCGGTGTGACCCGCCCACGGGGTCTTGGCAGTGATCTCAGTCATAATCGACCTCCTGTTCAAATGGCAGCTCGAGCAGCTCGGGGTGCGCGAGCAGGTGCTTGAAGAGCCGGATGCTCTTGGAATAGTAATAGCCGTCGGCAATGCGCTCGTCGACCGTGAAGCCGAGGTCGACCGTCTCGCGCATGGCGACGAGGCCGTTCTGATCGTAAAGCGGCGTCCACTTCTTCTCGCCGATGACGCAGAAGAACGAGCAGGTGCCCCAGTTCGTAAGATGGTGGTAGCCGCTGCGCAGGTGGATGGAGCCGAGGTTGGAGAGGAACACCGAGGCGTAATTCGGATCCTCCCCGACGAGGAAGTCCGGACACCAGCCGTGGCGGTCGAGCCAGCGGATGAAGCGGATCGCCGCCTTGGAGAGAAAGCGCGGCAGCTTGTTGAGAATATCCATGCTGTTGTCCGTGGTGTTCAGCTTCTGCTCATGGCGCGTGGCGTAGACGCGGCGGCGGATCTCCTCGTGAACGGTGTCCACGGTGTCGGTCGGCGCAGCGTCAAGCAGGGCGACCGCCTCCTCGCTGCCGTCGGAAAATTCCTTCTTGATGATAAAGCCCGCCGTGACCTTGTTGCGCTGGTAGTAATTCTCGTTCGCGTAGAAGCGGTTGAGCTTGGGGCGCAGGGTGATGGTCTTGACCAGCGCTGCCACGATGACATGGAAGAAGGTGTACTTGAACTCGATGCCCTCGACGTTCTTTTTCGCAAGGTAGGCCTTGATGGGCTCCAGATCAATGCGCTCGGCGATGTAGGCCTCGTTGTCGGCGCGGTGGGGGTAGATGATACCCATGATAAAGTGCAGGGCGTCGGTCTCGCGCAGGAGCGCCGCATCTCTACGGTCGCCCCGGCGTCTCTTCGGAGTCTCGCTCATGGAGTGTCCTCTTTTCTTTCTGATTTTCTCTCTGCCCCGTCCGGGTCGAAGCCCTCGAAGATCGCCTGCGCGCCCTCGCGCTCCGCGGCCTTCAGGTCCTCATAGGTGCGGACGGTCCAATAAAACATATGCGCGCCGTAGAACGCGCGGCAGATGCGCGGCGCGAAGCGCCGGCGGTCCTCAAATTTATAAGCGATGAAGTCGGGCGCGGTGAAGGCGTTGAACAGGAGGTTCGAGAGCAGGAATCCCACGAAATGCTCCCAGCCCCGCGCGTCCTTGCGGAAATTTTCGGAGAGCTGGCCGCGGATGATCTCGGGCCGGAAGGCGCGCAGCCACATCAGGCAGCGCGGGTCGAAGCTCTCCATACAATAGGGGATCTGATATTTGTCCAGCTCCTTCGCCGTGCGCTCGACGAGCGCACGGTGGTTGCCGCGATAGCTCTTGAGCTCCACGACAAGCGGCAGGCCCGTGCCCTCGTAAAGGGAAAGGACCTCACACAGCTGTGGGATCGTTTCCGGCGTACCGGCAAGGTGGAGCGTGGCAAGGTCCTGCGCCGTGCAGTCCTCAAGCACGCCGGTCACGCCGGTCATGCGCTTTAGGTCGCTGTCGTGAAAAACGGCGAGCGTGCCGTCGCGCAGCAGATGCACATCCAGCTCCGAGCCGTATCCGTGCCGGATGGCGCGGCGAAAGGCCGCAAGGGAGTTTTCCGGTACGCTGTCGGCGCTGCAATGCAGCCCGCGGTGGGCGTAGCGCCGATGCTCCAGCGCCGCCCAGCTCGGATGGTTGGCACGGCTGTTGAGAAAAAAGAGCCAGACGGTGAGCAGAAACAGTGTGAAAAGGATAACTAATTGTAGAGTCTGCACGAAATATCACTTCTTGTTATCGGAAATTGCCGAATTCAGTCGTCCATATCCTCAAAGGCAGCCAGGCCGCTCTTGACCTCAGCTCTGGAATCGCCGTGGCGCACGAAGCACATCGTGACAAAGGACGCGCCGACGAAGAGCGCCGCGTAGGGGAAGAGCACGCGGTAGCTGATATGACGCATCAGCGTGCCGGCAAGCACCGGCGTGACGACCTGCGCCGCCATGGAGAAGGTGTAGTAATAGCCGGTGAATTTGCCGATGTCGCTGCCGCGGCACATCTCCAGCACCATCGGGAGCGAGTTGACGTTGATGGCCGCCCACGCAAAGCCCACGAGGGCAAAGCAGACGAACATGACGGGATGAATGGTCGAGTAGAGCGTGGTGAGGAAATAGAAGGTCAGGAACATCGCGGTGAGCAGGGCGCAGCCGAAGAGAATGGTCTTTTTGCGGCCGATGCGCGAGGCGAGCTGACCGATGGGAATGTAGCTGACGACCGCGCCGGCGGTGGCAATGAGCAGACAGGTGGACGCGCCGCCGAGCCCCTGTCCCATGACCGCGCCGACGTAGGTGGACCACCAGGTCGTTACACCGTTGTAGCCGATGTACCACAGCGCGATGGACACGAGCAGGAAGCCAAGGCTTCGCTTGACGGGCTTGGGCAGCACCTCCTTGCCGCTGCCGTCGTCCTCGGTGAGGTCCCACTCAGGATGCTGCGCCTCGAGCGCGCGCGTCTCCGCGGCGAGCTTCGGCTCCTTCACCGTCAGGAACAGCACCGCGACGCTCACGAGCATGACGGCGGAAACGACGAGGAAAAGCGGCTGATAGTTGACGTGGGCGAGGCCCGCGATCTTGGCGTTCGGGTACATCACCGCCGCGACAGCCAGATAGATGATGCCGCCGATGGCGCCCATGAGGTTGATGATGGCGTTCGCGCGTGAGCGCAGGGGGTTGGGCGTCACGTCCGGCATGAGGGCGACGGCGGGCGAGCGGTAGGTGCCCATCGCCACGAGCAGCAGGCCCAGCACGGCGGCGAAGCCGACGAGCTTCCCGGTCGAGGGAGCTGCGGCGTAGCGGTTATCCAGCACCGGCAGCAGGTTCATCAGCACGGCGGCGCAGGCCGTGCCGAGGAGGATGAAGGGCATCCGGCGGCCGATTTTGGTGCTCGTGCGGTCGGAGAGCGCGCCGAACAGCGGCAGCAGAAAAAGCGCCAGAATGTTGTCCAGCGCCATGATCGCGCCGGAGAGCGTCTCATTCAAATGGAACGTTTCGGTCAGGATCTTGGGGATGACGCTGTCGTACATCTGCCAGAAGGCACAGATGGATAAAAACGCAAGGCCGACGAGGATCGTGCGGCGATGATCGAGCTTCATGCGCAGGGTCTCCTTTTGTAGCTTTCTCGGGAGAAACGCGGCGGCCGGAGCGGAAAGGGAAGGCCCTTTCCACCTTGACCACACGTTAGGATAGCATAAAAACGCGGCGTTGACAAGCGCCGCGTTTCCGTTTAACACTTTTTTAAGATTTCAGCTCGCGGACTGCTCGCCCGGGGAGCCGGCGCTTTGCGGTCGGAAGTCCCTGAGGGACTTGGAAAGGCCGCTGACCTCCAATGCGTGCATGCTTTCTTTCTCTTTCTCAATAGACCTTGTCATAATGCCAATAGAATACGGTGTAGAGCAGCCCCTGCAAGCAGGTCAGGCCGCAGAGCACCTGCCCGACAAGCGGCTGCCCGAACACCAGGATCGCCAGCAGTCCGGCTGCAAGCTGAACGTAGATGCTAATGAAAAAAGCCATGCTGCGCGCCTTGTTTGCCACATACGCCGTGCGCTCGTCCTTGAGCGAGGCATCGTAGTCCGCCGCCTTTTCCGGATCGCGGCTCAGGCGGCGCACCCGCAGCAGGCGAACAAGGCCGACAGCCGTCAGTCCGCCGCCGAAGCCGCTGATATAGCTGCCGTATTCCGTCTCCCCCAGCAGCAGCCCCGCAAGAAAGAGCGCCGCGCCGATGCTGAGCCACAAAATGCCGAATTTTTTCTGTTCCTTCAATTTCATGCTTCTTCCTCCTCAAAAAGAAAGATGTCCTCGATCTGCGTGCCGAACAGCCTTGCGATGGCGTGGGCGAGCAGGATGGATGGATTGTATTTCCCGTTTTCCAATGAGATGATGGTCTGGCGCGAGACGCCGAGCGCCGCGGCAAGCTGCTGCTGCGTCATGCCCCGCTCCTTCCGCTTTTGTTCAATGATATTTTTCATGCTGTGCTCCGTTCTTAGAAAGTCAAGCTTGCTTTACATTCATGAGCATAACACCTCATCAGCAAAATGTCAAGTATCTTTTACATTTTTATTTTGCGATTGATTTTAGGCGCGGCCTTTGCTACAATAAATTGAATCTGTTTTTTCACAGGAGGCTGCCGCCATGAACATCAAGATCGCACCGTCCATTCTCTCCGCCGACTTCGCCAATCTCGAGCGGGACATTCGGAAGATCGACACCGCCGACTACGTCCATGTGGACATCATGGACGGCGAGTTCGTGCCGAATATCTCCATCGGTATTCCGGTGGTCAAGGCCATCCGGCCCGTGACCGGGCTGCCGCTGGACGTGCATCTGATGATCACCAAGCCCGTGCGCTACGTTGAGCAGTTCTGCGACGCGGGCGCGGATCTCGTGACCGTCCACGTCGAGTCCGACTTTCCCGAGAACATCCACGCCGCGTTGGAGAAGATCCACGCGAAGGGCAAGCGCGCGGGCATCGTGCTCAAGCCCAACACCCGCGCCGAAGCGGCGCTGCCGTACCTCAAGGAGTGCGACATCGTGCTGGTGATGACGGTCGAGCCGGGCTTCGGCGGGCAGAAGTTCATGGCGGACATGATGCCCAAGGTCGCGCAGCTGCGCGCGATGCTCGACGAGGTCAACCCGGACTGCGAGCTGGAGGTGGACGGCGGCGTGGACACCGCCACGCGCGACGCCTGCGTGAATGCGGGCGCGAACGTGCTGGTCGCGGGCAGCGCGGTCTACAAGGCGGCGGACATCCCCGCGAAGATCAAGGCTTTGAGAGAGGGTTAACAAGGTATGGAGTATTTTCCCGCAGCGCTGGAAAAGCTGGTCGAGCAGTTCGCGCGGCTGCCGGGCATCGGCGGCAAGAGCGCGCAGCGGCTGGCGTTCCATGTGCTGAGTCTGACGGACGCGGAGGTGCAGGAGTTCGCCGACGCCATCGTGGAGGCGAAGAAAAAGGTGACGTGCTGCCCCATCTGCCGCAACCTGACGGACGGGGGGCTCTGCCCCATCTGCGCCTCGCCCAAGCGCGACGAGCGCGTGATCTGCGTGGTGGCGGACGCCCGCGACGTGGCGGCCCTTGAGCGCTCGCGCGAGTACAGCGGGCGCTACCATGTGCTCCACGGCGTCATTTCGCCGATGAACCACGTCGGCCCCGACGATCTGGAGATCAAGTCCCTCGTCGAGCGCGTCGCCGCCGGCGGCATCGACGAGGTCATCATGGCGACCAATCCCGACACGGAGGGCGAGGCCACGGCGATGTATCTTGCGCGGCTGCTGCGCCCCTTCGGCGTGAAGGTCACCCGTCTCGCCTACGGCATCCCCGTGGGCGGACATCTGGAATTTGCCGACGACGCGACGCTCATGCGCGCGCTCGAGGGACGGCGCGAGATCTGAGGAGGACAGAGCTATGACCGCAAAGTTAGAGCTGTACCGCGTGTTCCGCGAGGTGGCGGAGACGGGCAATATTTCCGCCGCGGCGCAGAACCTTTACATTTCGCAGTCCGCGGTGAGCCAGAGCGTCAAGCAGCTCGAGGGCGCCTTACAGACGCGGCTGTTCATCCGCTCCCCGCGCGGCGTGACGCTCACGGACGACGGGCAGATGCTCTTCGAGCACGTCCGCAGTGCGATGGGCCTTTTGGAAACGGGCGAGGAAAAGCTCGCGCAGACGCGCGCCCTGCAGATGGGCAAGCTCGTCATCGGCGCGAGCGACACGGTGACGAGCCAATTTCTGCTGCCGCACCTCGACTCGTTCCACAAGAAGTACCCGAACATCCATATTCAGATCATCAGCGGGCGCAGCCACAAGGTGCTCGGCCTGCTGCGCTCGGGCAAGGTGGACGTGGCGTTCGCCTCGTCGCCGAGCGAGGACGAGGGGCTGAGCTGCGTGCCGTGCTTTGCGACGCACTCGTGCTTCGTCGCCGCGGCGGACTATCCCTGCGACTTTGAGCGCGCCTATTCGATGCAGGAGCTTGCGGCGCTGCCGCTCATTCTGCTCGAGCGCAAGGCCAGCTCGCGCGTGTATCTGGAAAAATACTTCCTCGCGCACGGCGTTTCCCTTTCGCCGGAGATCGAGCTGGGCGCAAGGAGCCTGCTCGTGGACCTCGCCCGCATCGGCTTCGGCGTGGCGGGCGTGACACGGGAATTCGTGACCGCGGAGCTGGAAAGCGGCGCGATCCGCGAGCTGAAAACCGACTTTGAGATCCCGCCGCGCTCCGTCGATATGTGTACGCTGCGCGACGTGCCGCCGAGCGCGGCGACCGCGCGCTTCACGCAAGAGGTCGCGCGGCGGGTGCAGACCGAAGAAAGGGGCTGACGAACCATGCGGAGATTTGATACCGTCCTATTTGACCTTGACGGGACGCTGCTCGACACGCTCGAGGACATCTGCGGCGCGGCGAACCACACGCTGCGGGAGCTGGGCTATCCCGAGCGGACGCTCGCGGAGATGCGGCGCTTCGTCGGCAACGGCGCGGAGATGCAGATGCGCCGCGCCCTCGGCGCGGACGCGGACGAGGAGACCGTCGCGAAGGCGCTCGCGCTTTACAAGCCTTACTACGCCGCGCATTGCCAGATCAAGACGAAGCCCTACGCGGGCGTTTTGGAGCTGATGGCAGCGCTCAAGGCGGAGGGCTTCCGCCTCGCGGTGGTATCCAACAAGCCGGACGAGGCGGTGCGTCCGCTGGTCGCGGAGCACTTCGGCGCGCTTGCCGACATCGCCATGGGCGAGACGGCGCAGCGCCGCCGCAAGCCCGCGCCCGACATGGTGAACGACGCGCTCGCGGCGCTCGGCGCGGACAAGTCCCGCGCGGTCTACGTCGGCGACAGCGAGGTGGACATCGAGACGGCGCGGAACGCGGGCATCCCCTGCATCTCGGTGACGTGGGGCTTCCGCGACCGGGAACAACTGCTCGAAGCGGGAGCAGCCGAGTTGGCCGCCGATGCAGGCGAGCTTCGTGCGCTGCTGGAAAAATGAACGAAGGCACAAAAAGCGCAGACCCGCTCGGGTCTGCGCTTTTTCGGTTATTTCGGAATATTATGGTACTTTACAGATGCAGCACGCGCTCCTTGATCTCCTGCGTGCGGCCCTGGTTCCAGAACTGGGTGCCGATGTAGCCGCAGGTACGGCGGGCGACGTTCATCTTGTCCTGATCGGTGTTGCCGCACTTCGGGCAGCGCCAAATGAGCTTGCCGCCGTCCTCGACGATCTCGATCTCGCCGTCCCAGCCGCAGACCTGACAGTAGTCGGACTTGGTGTTCAGCTCGGCGTAGATGATGTTGTCGTAAATGAACTTCATCACCTGCAGCACGGCCTCAAGGTTGTTCTGCATATTGGGGACCTCGACGTAGCTGATCGCGCCGCCGGGCGAGAGGTGCTGGAACTGCGCCTCGAACTTGAGCTTGGTGAAGGCGTCGATCGGCTCGGTGACGTGGACATGGTAGCTGTTGGTGATATAGCCCTTGTCGGTCACGCCCTCGATGATGCCGAAGCGCTTTTGCAGGCACTTGGCAAACTTGTAGGTCGTGGACTCCAGCGGCGTGCCGTAGAGGGAATAGTCGATGTTCTCGGCAGTCTTCCACTCCTTGCACTTGTCGTTCATCTTCTGCATGATGGACAGGGCGAACGGCGTAGCGGCGGGGTCGGTATGGCTCTTGCCGGTCATGTACTTCACGCACTCATAGAGTCCGGCGTAGCCGAGGGAGATGGTGGAGTAGCCGTCGTAGAGCAGGCGGTCGATGGGTTCGCCCTTCTTGAGACGGGCGCAAGCACCGTACTGCCAGAGGATGGGCGCGGCGTCGGAGAGCGTGCCGCGCAGGCGGTCGTGGCGGCAGCGGAGCGCACGGTGGCACAGCTCGAGGCGGTCTTCAAAAATGGACCAGAATTTTTCGATGTTGCCGCCGGAGGACAGCGCGACATCGGGCAGGTTGATGGTCACGACGCCCTGGTTGAAGCGGCCGTAGTACTTGTGCTTGCCCGGCTCGTAGTTGCCGGCGTTGGCGATGTTGCCCACGCCCGCGTCGGTGAAGCGGTCAGGCGTGAGGAAGCTGCGGCAGCCCATGCAGGGATACACGTCGCCCTTGAGCTCGAGCATCTTCTTTTCGCTGATGTAATCGGGCACCATGCGGCGCGCCGTGCATTTTGCGGCGAGCTTGGTGAGATAATAGTAGGGCGAATCCTCGTGGATGTTGTCCTCCTCGAGCGTGTAGATGAGCTTGGGGAACGCGGGCGTGACCCACACGCCCTGCTCGTTCTTCACACCCTCGTAGCGCTGGAGCAGCATCTCCTCGATGATGAGCGCGAGATCGCGCTTCTCCTGCTCGCTTCTCGCCTCGTTGAGGTACATGAATACGGTGATGAAGGGGGCCTGTCCGTTCGTGGTCAGGAGCGTGACGACCTGATACTGGATCGTCTGCACGCCGCGGCGGATCTCCTCGCGCAGGCGCTTTTCCACGATGCGGGCGATCTTCGCCTCGTCCTGCGCGACACCGAGCTCCTCGATCTCGGCAAGCACCTGCTTGCGGATCTTCTGACGCGAAACGTCCACAAAGGGCGCGAGGTGCGTGAGCGAGATGCTCTGCCCGCCGTACTGGTTGCTCGCCACCTGCGCGACGATCTGCGTGGCGATGTTGCAGGCGGTGGCGAAGGAATGCGGACGCTCGATGAGCGTTCCGGTGATGACGGTGCCGTTCTGCAGCATATCCTCGAGGTTCACGAGGTCGCAGTTGTGCATGTGCTGGGCATAATAGTCCGTGTCGTGGAAGTGGATGATGCCCTCCTCGTGCGCCTTGACGATGTCCTCGGGCAGGAGGATGCGGTTCGTCAGGTCGCGGCTGACCTCGCCCGCCATGTAGTCGCGCTGCGTGGAGTTGACGACGGGGTTTTTGTTGCTGTTTTCCTGCTTGGCCTCCTCGTTGTTGCACTCGATGAGGGTGAGGATCTTGTCGTCCGTCGTGTTGCTCCTGCGCACGAGCGAGCGGGTGTAGCGGTAGGTGATGTAGCGCTTGGCGACCTCAAACGCGCCGTGCGCCATGATCTGATGCTCGACAAAATCCTGGATCTCCTCGACCGTGGGGGCGCGGCCCAGCCCTTGGCAGGCCAGCTCCACGCTCTCGGCGATGCGCTGGATCTGGACCGGCGTCATGCGCGCGTCCTCCTCTGTGGCGGCGTTTGCCTTGGTGACGGCGGCAATGATCTTGACGATGTCGAACTCGACCTCCGCGCCGTTTCTTTTGATGACCTTCATGGCTGGCAGCTCTCCCTTACTCTAAAATATCCGATAAAATCTATCCTACAACACAATATCTTGTGGCAGTTGACCGTCTGCATTTCAAATTATGGCATACTCTCGCGCACAATGCAAGAGGTTTTTGAAATTTTCTCACAATATCTTGTGGTAGCCGAAAACAAGTATAGACTAAATGTGGTGGAATTGCCGTAGCTTTTGCAACAAAGCCGATAAATCGCGGCACTTTTTTCCCGTTTTTCCGCCGCACAGAAAATTTACCTTGCAAAAAGCGAACACTTCTGATATTATATCAGTCTGTGGGTTTTTGCTTGAGCCCGCAAGAACGAAAGAAGCCTTTCGGAGGTCATGATAGATGGCAGCAAAAAAGAACGATCCCAGGCGTGAGGCGCGCATCGCCAAGAATAACCGCAACCTGAACAGCGCCCTGACGCTCTTCACCGCCGGTTTCATTGCAGAGTTTTACCTTCTGCTCATCAACCAATACTTTGTCAAGGGCTCCGTCGATCAGGTCGTTGCGATCGCAGGTTATCTTGAGGTCATGGCCATTGTCGGCGCGGCCGCGTTCGGCGCGGGCGTTGTGCTCACGGTCATGCGCCGGAAATGGACGCGCTTTGCCGCGGCCGGCAAGTGGCTGCTGGGTCTCGGCCTGTTCTTTGGCGTGTCCTCTCTCCTGATGCGCAGGGTCTACCCGATGGGAACGACGGTCATGTGCATTCTCGTGCCCGTGCTGATGCTGCTGGCGGTCGTGTTCCTGCTCTATCAGCACGAGTTCGCCGTGCAGGCCATCGCCCTGACGCTGGCAATCGCCTCCGCTGTTCTGCTCAATCACGGCAGCTCCTCCATGCCCGCTCTGGTGACCGCCTTCTGCTGGGCCGCTATGGTGTTCGTTGCCGCTCTGCTCGTGCTGACCGTGATGCTGCAGAAGCATGAGGGTTCCTACAAGGAGACCGTCATTTTCCCCGCCAAGACCAATTACGCGCTCACCTGCGCGGTGCTGGTGCTGAGCATCGCCGCCATCGCGGTGTCGCTGTTCGCGGGCCTCGCGTACTATGTGATCTGGGGCGCGGCGGTGCTGCTGTTCGTGCTGGCCGTGTGGTACACGGTAAAGATGCTGTAAAAACCGAACACAGAGGAGGGACGCGCGGGCGTCCCTCTTTCTTTTTTCCTCCGCTTGCATTGCCGCGGGGGATTTGCTATAATCATATCACTGTTTTTCCAATTCATTTCGTGAGGTGTTTTTTATGCATGAGCTTGAACGTCAATATCATATCCACTGCGCACAGGGCGAGGTGGGCCGCTATGTGATCCTGCCCGGTGACCCGGGCCGCTGCCCGTCCATCGCCGCGCTGTTCGATAATCCCGTCAAGGTCGCGCAGAACCGCGAGTACACCACCTACACCGGCACGCTGCTCGGCGAGAAGGTCTCGGTCTGCTCCACCGGCATCGGCGGCCCCAGCGCGTCCATCGCGATGGAGGAGCTGCATCAGCTCGGCGCGGATACCTTCATCCGCACCGGCACCTGCGGCGGCATCGACATCAACGTGAAGTCCGGCGACGTGGTCGTCGCCACCGGCGCGATCCGCTACGAGCACACCTCGCTGGAGTACGCGCCCATTGAGTACCCCGCCGTGGCAAACTTCGACGTGACGCTCGCGCTGCGTCAGGCGTCGGAGAACCTCGGCTACCGCACGCACACCGGTGTCGTGCAGTGCAAGGACAGCTTCTACGGGCAGCACAGCCCGGAAAAAAGCCCCGTCTACTATGAGCTTCTGCAGAAGTGGGAGAGCTGGCAGCGTCTCGGCGTCAAGGCCAGCGAGATGGAGTCCGCCGCGCTGTTTGTCGTGGCCGACGCGCTTGGCTGCCGCTGCGGCTCGTGCTTCCATGTGGTCTGGAATCAGGAGCGCGAGAAGGCCGGTCTCGATCAGGACATGAGCGAGGACACCAGTTCCTCCGTCAAGGTCGCGGTCGAGGCGCTCAAGCTTATCATTCGCCGCGACCACGAGCTCGCGGCGCTGCCGAACCATGAGCAGAAGCTGCTGGACAAGTAAAACCGCTTTCCGGAGGACTGTACCATGAGCAAAAAAGTCATCGGCATCCTCGGCGGCATGGGGCCTCTGGCGACCGCCGACCTCTTTCAGAAGATCACGCTGCACACCGTCGCCGCGTGCGACCAGGCGCATCCGCGCGTGTGCATCGACTCGAACACGGACATTGCCGACCGCACGGCGGCGCTGCTTCACGGCGGCGAGGACCCCGTGCCGGAGATGATCAAGAGCGCGAAGCGGCTCGAGAGCATCGGCGCGGATTTTCTCATCATGCCCTGCAACACCGCGCACAACTACTATGAGCAGGTCTGCGAGGCCGTGACCATTCCCGTGCTGCACATGATCGCGCTCACGCGCGACGCGCTGAAGGCGCGCGGCGTGAAGTGCGCGGGCCTGCTCGCGACCGACGGCACGGTGCAGACCGGCATCTACCAGCGCACCTTTGAGCAAAGCGGCGTTGCATTGCTCACACCGGACAGCGCCGCCGATCAGGCCGCGGTGATGGACGTCATCTACAACGGCGTCAAGGCAGGCGACCTGACGCATGACGTCGCCGCGTTCCGCGCAGCCTGTGAGCATCTGCTCGCGCGCGGCGCCGAGGTGCTGATCCTCGGCTGCACGGAGCTGCCGCCCGCGTTCGAGCTTTACCATCTCGACTATCCCAACGTTGACCCCACGCTGGAGCTGGCGCTCGGCGCCATCCGCGCGGCAGGCTGCGAGACCAAATAAATGTTCAGGACCCCGCTGCGCGGTCTGCGCCGCCGTGCCGGCCGAGCCGGCTGTCCCTTCGCTGTGCGGCCGGAAGGAGATGTCTTTTCATGGATGAGAGAAAGCTGCTGATCGCGGACGATTCCGAGCTGAACCGCGCGATCCTTGTGAGCGTGTTGGAGAAGAACTTCGATATTCTCGAGGCCGCCGACGGCAAGGAGGCCATCGCCACGCTCGCGGCGCACGAGGGCAATATCGCCGCGCTGCTGCTGGATGTTGTGATGCCCGAGGCGGACGGCTTCGAGGTGTTGGAGGAAATGAACCGCCGCGGGTGGATCGACGAGATCCCCACCATCATGATCTCCGTGGAAACGGGCGGCAGCTACATCGACCGCGCCTTTCAGCTCGGCGCGGCGGACTATGTCAGCCGTCCCTTCGTGCCCAATATGATCCGCCGCCGCGTCATCAACGCCATCCTGCTCCACACCAAGACGCAGAAGCTGACGGGACTCGTCGCCGACCACTTCTACCGCCGCGAGCGGAACACCGACATTCTTGCCGCCATTCTCGGCTACGCGGTGGAGTTCCGCAGCGGCGAGAGAGGCACGCACATGACAAATGTCAGCCGCATCACGGGACTGCTGCTGCACCGCCTGCTGGAACGGACGGACCGCTGCCCCATCGGGCCGGAGGATATCGAGACCGTCTGCATCGCCTCGAGCCTGCACGATATCGGCAAGCTCCTCATCCCCGAGGACATCCTGACCAAGCCCACCGTGCTCACGCCGGACGAGTTCGACATCGTCAAGCAGCACACGTGGCTGGGCGCGAAGATCATCTCCGACCTGCCGATCTATCAGAATGAAACAATCATCAAATACGCCCTTGAGATCTGCCGCTGGCACCATGAGCGCTGGAACGGCGAGGGCTATCCCGACGGCCTCAAGGGCGAGGATATCCCCATCGCCGCGCAGGTCGTCTCTCTTGCCGACGCTTACGACGCGCTGACGAGCAAGCGCTGCTACAAGGAGGCGCTTTCCCACGAGAAATCGCTCGAAATGATCCGCGGCGGCGAATGCGGCAGCTTCAACCCGCTGCTGCTGGAATGCCTGAATGACATTGCCGACACCCTCAAGCACAGCGCAGGGACCGAGGCCGCCGTGGAGCCGCCTGCGTACCGTTGGGCGAAGGAGCTCATCTGGAAGCCGGACGACAGTCGGCAGGAGCTCTCCTCTGCGCGCATGACGAAGCAGGTGGAGCAGGAGCTGTCCAAGCGGCGCTTTTTCAGCGACCTGACGGAGGAGTTCTGGTTTGAATATACCCGCCATCCGGACGCGGTCGCTCTCTCTGCCGGCGCAGCCCGCCGCACCGGTCTGCCGCGCGTCATCGTCGGCCCGCTCAGTTGTACGCAGCTCTGCTCGGTCGTGAGCGCAGACACGATCCAAGCCATGCGGGACCGCCTGCTCTGCGCCGCCTCCGACGAGACCTATTTGGAGCTTGAGACCGAGCTGACGCTCGACGGCCATCCCAGTCTCTGCCAGATCGCCGTACAGGTCACCTGGGCCTCGGACGAGCCGGGCAGCTTCAGCAGCCTTTTCGGCCGGGTGCTGGACATTGGCGAGCGCTGCCGCCGGCTGGAGGATTACCGGCAGGCCTTTGCCGCCCCTGTGCTTCATCCGGCGCTCCTGCCGGTCACAGTGGGCGCGGACCATGTGCTGCGCATCACGGGCAAGCAAGTCATCGGCGTGCTGGAGAGCTGCCGCAGTATGTTCGACACCGTCCGCCTTGTGGACCCGGAGATCTGTATGCAGCTCACCGATACCGCGGACGGTGCGGTCGTGAAAAAAAAGCGAGCACTGCTATGCCATCTGGAACAAGACGCAGCGCTGCGAGCACTGCATCTCGCAGGAGGTCATCCGCACCCGCCGTGCCCAGACAAAGGTCGAGGCCGTGGGCGACAAGGTGTTCTACGTCCACGCCGCATGCGTTGAGGTGGACGGAACGCCCTACGCACTCGAGCTGGTCAGTCCCATCCGCATGGAGGACCTGCGCGGCGACGAGGACGCGAGCGTGCTCAATCAGCTGCTTCTGCGCAACCGGCAGGTCTACATCGACTCGACCACCCATGTTTACAACCGCCGTTACTTCGACGACCGCCTGCGCGATCTGGACGGTGAGTTCACGCTCGCCATGCTCGACCTGGACCATTTCAAGCACATCAACGACACCTATGGCCATCTCGCCGGCGACGCCGCAGTTTCCCGCGCGGCACAGGCCATCCGCTCCGCGATCCGCACCGGCGACGAGCTGGTCCGCTACGGCGGCGACGAGTTCCTCCTGCTCTTCCACGATATGCCGCGGAACGCGCTGAAAAAGAAGCTGGAAAGCATCCGCGCCGCGGTGGAAAGCCTTGAATTTCCGGAATACCCCGGTCTGCGCATCACCGTGAGCATCGGCGGTGCACACGCTGTCGGTCCGCTCGCCGACACCGTTCAAAAGGCGGACCAGGCACTCTACCATGCCAAGGCTGCCAAAAACAGTACTGTGCTCTACAAGGAGGACCTCCAATGACCATCCGCGAATTTTACACGCTCGTCGGCGGCAGCTATGACGACATGTCTGAGCGCTTCCCGAGCGACGCGCTCATTCTGCGCTTTCTGACCATGCTCCCGCAGGACGGGAGCATGGATCTGCTTGCCCGCTCGATGGACGCCGCGGACGCGAAAACCGCGTTTCGCGCGGCCCACACGCTCAAGGGCGTCGCGCTCAATCTGGGCTTGACCGCGCTCGCGGGCGTCTGCTCCGAGATGACCGAGGCGCTGCGCGGCAGCGATACGCTGCCCGCCTCCGCGCCCGCGCTCTTTGAGGCCGTGCAGCGCGAATATGACAAAGTGACCGGCGCGCTCGCGCAGCTCACCGCATGAGCGGCACGGAACGGCCCGCCCGCATCGAGCTGATGGACGCTCTGCGCGGCCTTGCCGTGTGCCTGATGGTGCTCCATCACTTTCTCTATGACCTGTGCGCGTTTCTCGGCGCGCCGTGGTGGCTGTTCACCAACCCGGTGTTCGACGTGCTGCACTACTTTTTCGCGGGATTGTTCATCTTTCTCTCCGGCATCAGCTCGGATTTTTCGCGCAGCAACCTCAAGCGCGGCGCGAAGGCGATGGCGATCGCTCTCGGCATTACGCTCGTGACCTATTTTATGGACATGACCATCGTGTTCGGCGTGCTGCATCTGCTTGCAAGCTGTATGCTGCTCTTCGGCCTGACGCGTGGATTCTGGGAGGCGCTGCCCGCGTGGGTGCTGCCGGTCCTCTGTCTCGCGCTCATCTTCCTCACCGCGCCCTGCGCGGACGGCGTGACCACGCAGACGCCGCACCTGTGGCTCTTCGGCTTCACCACGCCCGACTTCGCCTCGGCGGACTATTTCCCGCTGCTGCCGTGGTTCTTCGTGTTCCTGCTCGGCACCTGGGCAGGGCGCTATGTCAAGGCGGGCCGCCTGCCGCAGTGGTTTTACACAGCCAGAGCGCCGCGTCTCGCCCTCGTCGGGCGTCACGCGCTTGTCCTTTACGTTCTGCATCAGCCCGCGCTCTATGCGCTCACCATGCTGCTCCGGCTCATTTTTATCCGATAGGAGGTCCGCGATGTACTACGGAGAGATCAAAAACTGCGACATCGCCAACGGCGAGGGCGTCCGCGTGACGCTTTTCGTCTCCGGCTGCACCAACCGCTGCAAAAACTGCTTTCAGCCGCAGACCTGGGCGTTCGACTACGGTCAGCCCTTTACCACCGAAACGGAGGAGGCTCTGCTGCAAATGCTCGCACCCGCCTATATCAACGGTCTCACGCTCCTCGGCGGCGAGCCGTTCGAGCCCGAAAATCAACGCGGGCTGCTGCCTTTTCTGCGCCTTGTCCGCGAAAGATTGCCGGGCAAGACCATCTGGGCCTTCACCGGCTTCACCTGGGAGCAGCTGCACACCGACGGCGCCCATCCCCGCTGCGAGGTCACGGACGAGCTGCTCTCGCTCGTTGACGTGCTCGTGGACGGGCGCTTTGTGGAGGAGCTGCACGATATCTCGCTCCGCTTCCGCGGCTCGAGCAACCAGCGCATCATCGACGTGCCGCGCACGCTGTCGAGCGGCGGCATCACACTTTGGGAGGATCAATAAGCCATGGCTCAAGTCAAGATCAAGAAGTTAGACCCCAACGCGACCATTCCCACCAGCGGCTCCGCGTTTGCCGCCGGTTATGACCTCTACGCCTGCCTGAGCGGCGACGGCGAGGTGACCATCCCCGCGCACCACACCGTTATGGTGCCGACCGGCATCGCCGTGGCGCTGCCTGAGGGCACCTTCGGCGGCGTGTTTGCCCGCAGTGGACTGGCGAGCCGCGAGGGGCTGCGTCCCGCAAACTGCGTCGGCGTTGTGGACAGCGACTACCGCGGCGAGTGCTTTATCGCCCTCCACAACGACACGGAGGAGCCGCGCACCGTCCGCACGGGCGAACGCATCGCGCAGCTCGTCCTGCTGCCCTATCTGCCCATCGAGTTCGACGAGGTCGCCGATCTGCCCGAGACCGCGCGCGGCGAGGGCGGCTTCGGCTCCACGGGCAGGTGAGCGCGTATGAACACAATGAACAGGGTCGCGCTCGTCACCGGCTCCTCGCGCGGCATCGGCCGCGCCATCGCCGCACAGCTTGCCCGCGAAGGCTATGCCGTCGGCATCAACTATTACGAGCGGCGGGATAAGGCCGAGGAGCTTGCCGCGCAGCTTGCCCGTGAGGGCTGCCGCGCGCTCGCCGTACAGGCGGACGTCTCGAAGCGTGACGAGGTCAACGCAATGGTCAAGACGGTCGAGGATACCTTCGGTCCGATCTCCGTGCTGGTCAATAATGCGGGCGTCGCCGGTCAGGCGCTCTTTCAGGATGTGACCGACGCGCTGTGGGAGCGCTACTTCGCCGTCAATCTCAACGGCGCGCGCAACACCATTCAGGCCGTTCTGCCGCATATGCTGCACGAAAAGGCCGGCGTGATCGTCAACATTTCCTCTATCTGGGGCCAGCACGGCGCGAGCTGCGAGGTGACCTATTCCTGCACGAAGCACGCGCTCATCGGTCTCACGCGCTCACTCGCGATGGAGCTTGCTCCCAGCGGCATCCGCGTCAACTGCGTCGCACCCGGCGTGATCGACACCGACATGGTGCAGATGCTCGGGCCGGAGGTGCTGCATGACCTCGCCGAGCAGACGCCCCTCGGGCGTCTGGGCACGCCGCAGGACATCGCCAACGCGGTAGCGTTCCTCGTCTCGGAAAAGGCATCCTTCATCACCGGGCAGGTACTGACCGTGGACGGCGCGTTTATCGGATAACCTCAACGAATGAAAACAAAGGAAGCGAAGCCATTTCATGGCTTCGCTTCCCTTTTTCCCTCTCTGCCGCAAAAAAGCGACGGTCATAGACCGTCGCTTTCGTGTTGGCGCTACCTATCTTTCCGGGCCGTTTCCAGCCAAGTATTGTGGGCAGAAGCGAGCTTAACTTCCGTGTTCGGGATGGGAACGGGTGGACCCTCGCCCTAATCAGCACCAACTATTTATGTCATCGGGTCGCCCCGAAAACAACTTGTATTATATCCACAGGCTCATGCCTTGTCAAGACCTTGGTGACCCGTACCGGATTCGAACCGATGTTAAAGGCGTGAGAGGCCTCTGTCTTAACCACTTGACCAACGGGCCGTTTTGGTACACCTTCAGGGACTCGAACCCTGGACACCCTGATTAAGAGTCAGGTGCTCTACCAACTGAGCTAAAGGTGCATATACCAGGGATTCCTTGTACCCTGAAAACCGAACAAAGAAAAATTACTCATGCCTCTCAAGGCCTTTGCCTGCTTCTTTCGTAGGTCAAGCCCTCGGACTATTAGTACGCGTCAGCTCCATACATTACTGCACTTCCACCTCGCGCCTATCAACCAGATCGTCTCTCTGGGTCCTTACTTCTTTCGAATGAGAGATCTCATCTTAGGGGGAGTTTCACGCTTAGATGCTTTCAGCGTTTATCTCGTCCGTACATAGCTACCCAGCTATGCCCTTGGCAGGACAACTGGTGCACCAGAGGTACGTCCATCCCGGTCCTCTCGTACTAAGGACAGCTCCCTTCAAATCTCTTACGCCCGCAACAGATAGGGACCGAACTGT
>ENA-UEOI01000121-UEOI01000121.1-human-gut-metagenome-genome-assembly--contig:-NODE-121-length-93370-cov-15.003591_pt1 | contig 93370 bp, 74 predicted proteins | sample MGYA00242883_ERZ507882 | MGnify/ENA primary metagenome ERZ507882 (study PRJEB26167, sample SAMN06115502) | human gut metagenome | host: Homo sapiens | place: China:Chongqing | collected 2015-07-29...
GCCTCGAAAAGCGCGATCATCGAACTGGACAACGGGAAACGTCTGCCCGTAGGCGTGGCCCTCGGCATTGTGGATGTAGTGGGATGCCGCCCCATGACGCGGAAAGACCTCGTTGCGGCGTGCTGCGAGGATTACGAGGACGAGATGTATGGTTTCGCATGGGAGCTTGTGAGCCCGCGTGAGGTCGTGCCGGTGCCCGTCAAAGGCATCGTTGCCCCGTGGCCTTGGAGAGGCCCGGAACTGACGTTGTGCCCAGGATGGCATGACAGGAACGTCTTGGACGATTGAAGAAAAACCCCGACCGGAAGGAAGGGGGCTTTGCACATGGGTCAGGCGGTGAAGGGACGGACGGTTTTTAGGCTCGTCTTCCCTTGACGGGGCTCTTATTTGTACATATTTTTGTACAAAAAGGAGATACCATGTCTCAGGCCATTACCTATTCGGAAGCTCGGCAGAATCTGGCCGAAACGATGAACCGTGTCTGCGATCATCATGAACCTGTCATTATTACCCGGCAAAAATCACCCTCTGTGGTCATGATGTCTCTTGAGGACTACAATTCCATCATGGAGACGGCATACCTGCTCCGTTCACCCGCCAATGCCGTACGCCTCAGAGAAGCGATACAGGCCGCAGATACAGGCAAGGCCATTCCGCATGAACTGGAGGATTGATCATGCTGCTTACGTGGACGCCGCAGGCGTGGGAGGATTACCTCTATTGGCAACATACGGACAAGCGCACGGTCAAACGAATCAATGAATTGCTGCGTGATGCCATGCGAAACCCCTTTGAAGGGATGGGGAAGCCGGAACCGCTCCGGTTCGATCTTGCCGGATGCTGGTCGCGCCGCATCAATCAGGAAGATCGCCTCGTCTACAAAGTGGACGAACGAAGTGAAGGCCTGATCGTACTCCAATGCCGTTACCATTATTGAAACATACTTCCCTAGCGAAGCTCCGTCCGTCAAAAAAGGGCGGCGCTTTCGCCTACCACAACCTAGCTTCGCGGCACGGCCTTTTCACAAACGGGTTTTCGTTGCCTTGCAGGTTCTCGATGCGTTTGGCCCGCGTGCACTCCCACGCATCCACCGGATACATTCTGTCCCATGCGTCCATGAGTTGCGCCTGCTGGCGGCTCATGCGGTAGCGCGGGGCATAGGCGTCGGCCATATACTTGTAGGTCCGGGCAATCTGTCCCCTCGCTCTGATAGGCGGCTCGGCCCTGCGGTCGGCGATCTTCATCCCGCAGCTTCCGAAATCCGGTTCCTCGCCGGGCAGCATCTGGAAGTTGTAGTTCTGGCGCAGGGCGTTGACCGCGCCGATGGCCGGATAGAGGTTGTACATATCGCTTTGCATGAGGCGGTATTCCCGGTTCACCTTTTCCACGCACTTGCGGCCCTTGAACACCTTCCCCTTCTTATCCACGCACTGCGCATCGCCCTCGCGCCACTCCGGGAAAGCCTGCCCGAAGTTCTCGGCCGGGACCACATGCTCCCACTCGATCTTTCCGGCTCGTTTCTCGTGCTTCGGGGCCGTGAAGCCTTCCGGCAGGGCGACGTCCTTCTTTTCGTCGAAGGCGGCCCCGCAGTAGAGCGTGATCCGGTGGTCATAATAGACCTGCCACTCCAGCGTCTTCTTGGCCTTGTTGAACGAGTCGTTCCAAACGTTGCCCGCGGCCTGCGCCCCGCTTGCCATGAACAATACCGCCAGCACAGCGGCGAGGACATGTTTGCCCATACGGATACCTCCCGAAGATGTCCGTATGGTATATAGAATGATATATATAAAATAGTAAATAGTTGCCGCAGCCGGGAGGCGGGGTCCGAACCACCGATCAGGACGTGTGAGGCATCCGGTTTTCCGAAGCGACCAAGAATCCCCATGTGTGGGAAGCCCAAGGTGGCCGTGACCATCCGGCTCGATCAAACGACGGTCAATTATTTCAAGAACCTTTCCGAAGAGATGAAGATGCCCTATCAAACCCTGTTCAGTTCTTTCCTTGCGGAATGCGCCGCCAAGAAGATGAAACCTTCCATCACATGGCGATGAGGGCTGCGCTTTTTCACATCCCCTTTCTCCGCACAAAAGCCCCGTCCGTTGATGAAACGGACGGGGCTTTCCTACATCATTATGGGTACGCCATGTACGGCGATGAACCGCCTGTCCAGTTCCACCAGAGCCTGTACCTCAAAGGGCGTGAGCGGGGTGGCGGTGAGTTCCGACCAGTTTTTGATCTCCGTGTAGGTGAGCGGCTGGCTCCCCTTCAGCTCCCAGAACCAGTGCCAGATATAGGCGGCGGATTCCGGGAGTTCGGGAACCTCCGCAAGCTGCCGGGGGACCTTGCCCGTAGTCTTCCGGACTTGTTGCAGGTGTTTGCGGAGGCTCACTTTCGAGCCTTTGGGTACACGTTCTAGCTCGAAGACTCTCCGGGCGTGGGCGAAGAGCCCTTCGAGCTGTTCCCGAAAAAACGGGCGCGGTCGTAGGCTGTGCGGTCGACCTGTTCCGCAATCTGTGGGGCTTCCCGGAACAGGCGTTTGATCTCCGCCTCGGTGCAGGGGTTGTCGAACGACCAGCCGATCACCAGCGCGGCGAGCATGGCGAGCCGGGTGTCCTCCACCTCGGCGTCGCGTTTGTCCAAGTCCTTTTCCGCCGCGATTTCCAGCATCTTGCGTTTGCTTCTGGCCTCGGCCTTGCGGAATCCGTCGGCGTCGACGCCCCGGATGCGAAGCCAGTGCTCCGTCTTGGTGCCGTCGGGGAGCAGGAGGGGGAGTTCGATGCCCTCGTTGGCGTTTTCGCGGGTGAAGAAGCTCTCCATCGGGAGCGGGGCCTTGGCCTGTTCGTTCTTGGCGTCCTTGGTCATGCGTGTGCGATCCTTTCGATTTTGAGTGCGCCGCCGGCGGCGGAATCCAGAAGGGCCTGAAAGGGCATGGATAGGGTGATGGGGCCTTCGTCGCCCACGTCGGGCTGCCCGCCCGTGTACTTGATTTTGGGGATGGTAAACTTCATGGAATTCCCCGCTTCTCCGTCGGTGAGGGTGAAGACGAGGGAGGACGATGCCTCGTTGATGAATTTTTCGAGCAGATAGCTGTCCTCGAAGTAGGCCGAAACCTGCCCTGTAACTTTGCAGCGTCCGATGGAGGGCCTGATGGTTTCCTTGGAGCCGACGACGTATTTGGGCGAAATGCCGTTTTCGATGGTGAGCTGGATTTCGGTGACGACGGAAATGGTCTTGCCGCCTTCGACCAGTTCCCCGGTGAAGGAATCCATCGGCGCCGTGGTCGTGGGGTCGGCAAAGGTCGCGCCGGCCGGGGCCGCCGCGAGCAGGGCGAGCCCCTTGCCCACGATGCCGAACGTGGCCTGCACGATGGCCTCGGTGGTCACTTGCAGGTTCAGCGTGTTGTACTCGCAGCCCGTGAGCAGGTGATACGGCTTGTCGGCCTTCCCGATGTCCCCGAAGTGCCGGAGGACGGAGAAGGAACGCCGCTCGACGCCGTTGAGCAGGACATTTTCGGCCCATGTCCCGCAGAGCAGGGCCTCAAGCTGATCGTCGAACGAGCCGAAGGACAGTTCCGAGACGATATCGCCGCCCACCTGCATGGTGCCGTGGCGGAGGTCGGCGGTGTTGCGGTCGGAACGCAGTTCCCCGGATTCGAGGGTGTTCTTGCTGAGTCCGAGCGTGGTGGAGTTGATGCGGATGGGTTTGAAGGCCGGGGTCGCGGGCGTCACCCCGTAGGATGCTTCCGCGACCTGTGCCATTGTATGGAGGCTGCCGTTTGCCATGTGCCTATACTCCTCTGTGCAGTTTCGAGTACCAGTTGATCGAGACGGGGACGGTCCACCAGCCGTCGTCTTCGCGCCCGCGCCCCCTGCCGCACGAGCGGACGGACACCCCTGTCCCGTTGTGGATGAACCGGCGTCCGGCGGTGAACCATGACGCCAGTTCGTTGTACTTGGCGTTGATGCCCGCCGTGCCGGAATTCAGGGGGTAGTGGAGGTCCACCTGAAGGATGCCGCGGTGCTCGTCCTCCCCGTGCGGGCCGAGGGTGACGGGCCTTGGCTTGTCCGGCAGGAGGAAGAGCGCCGCCCACGGTTCGTCGGGGCCGGGCTTGGAGAACGCCCGGTTCTCGTAGGCGGTGGGCAGGTTGAACCCGCCGTCAAGATACGCCTTGACGAGGCATTCCGCGATGTAGTCCGCCTGTTTGCTCATGAGGCCGCCTTCCGTGCCGCATCCTGAACCGTCCGGGCCCAATGCGCCGTGTTGACGCGCATCATGCCCGCCGGGGCCTGCCGGGAATGCCGCCCATACTCGACGGCCTCTGCGTAGGGGAGGTTGTTGGCGAGGAAGAGGGCGTCCCCCGGTTGCAGGTTGGCGACGGCGCGGGACAGTGCGGCGATGGTTGCGGATCCGGACGGGTCTTTAAGGGGCTTCACCCCGGTGGGCGGCGTATGCAGGGACGCCTGCCAGTTCCCCCGGAGCAGGCCGGAGTCAACCGGGGTGTCGAGGATGATCTCGGTCCCGCAGGACAGCACGGCCTCGCGCATGACCTTTGCGGCCTTGTCGCGGAGCTTTTCCTTGAACGTGAGGAAGCCGCGGGCGCCGTTCATCGCCGTACCTGCACAGTGTAGAGGACTGTCACCTGCCCGGGGGCGATGGTATCCACATCGACCACTTTCCAGATTTCGGAGCCGATGCGGATCTTGGTTGTCCGTGTGGGGGCCATACCCGCTTCAAGGAGTAGCCGCCTGTCGCCGCGCTGGATGACGGTACCGTCCACAAGGTTGTCCTTGTAGCCAGTCAGCAGCCCCTTGCCCCGGCGTTCCAGCGGGGTGCCGGAGGTCACGGAACCCGCAACGGGATCAAAGCTCTCGCCCTGCGGTATGAGCAGGGTGACGGGGCCGCCGAATTTTCTGATCATGTCGCGGGCCGTCTTTGCCGCGAGCCTGTAGAGTACGGCGCTCATCCTCTTCCCACCTCCATGATGCCCCCGCCCTTGCCCGTGCAGACGGTACCGAGCCCGGCGAGCAGGCCGGACAGGGAGGGGAATACTGTTTCCGCCGGGGCCGTGCCGTTGTAGGCGATGCTGATCACGTCCACGCTCAGGCTGGCGATGTCCCCGCCCCGGTCGAGCGGCGCGAGGTAGTCCTGTTCGACGAAGAAGCCCGTCAGTTCGCAGCAAGCCTCGACGACTTCCGCCGGGATTTCATCCGGGGCTATTTCCCCGTCCTGCGTGACCACGCCAGACCGGGGCCACGCCATGCGCTGCGAGCGGGAAGCCTTGCGCCCATTCCACATAACCTTGCGGTTGAGCCAGTCAGAGGCGCGGATCAGCGCAGCCTCCTTCTGGACTTCCGCCAGTTCGTCCGTCCATGCGGCCGTCAGCCGGGCGGCATGGTAGGCGTCGGCATCGGCAACGCTGGCGAAGCTGTTGGCCCCGGCGGGCAGGGTGCCGTCTTCAACGATGAGGGGCATGGTTTTCTCCTTGAAGTCCCGTTTTGGGGTTCCGGGCGGGGGCGGAGGGTATTCCCCCGCCCGGTCGAAGCGCGGGGCTACTTGCCCTTGCGCTTCTTTTTCCTGGGGGTGCAGGTCATGGCGGTGTCTTTGCCGTTGGGGTTACGCTTGCGGCTGCCCGGGGACGTCACTGCCGGCGCGGGCTCCGCTGGCGGCGAGGACATGGGCCAGCACGTCGGCCTTGGCGGTGATCGTCGCGGGAATGGCGATGCCGTGCGCCTTGGCATGGTCACGCAGCTCCGCCAGCGTCATCAGGTCAAGAGGCTTGTTTGCGTTTGGCTCGGCGGAGGAGGGCTCCGGCGTGGCGGTCGTGACTTCCGAGTTCCAGAGCTGGTGCTTCGACGGATCGAAATCGGCCTCGTTGATGACGATGAACCCGCTCGCCGTTTCCACGCTCCTGATCCTCACTGTGCTGATGTGCATGGAGCCTCCTACCCGGCGATGCGGCAGCCGAGTTCCCGGCGCACCACGTCCGCGCCGTACAGGATGTCATAGCTGAATCGGGTGCGTTTGTGCTCGCGGGAGACTTCCAGACGGAGGGACAGGCCGGAAACCGGGTCCACGGCGGACTGGATGAGGTTGCCGAGGCCGTTGGCGGAATCCATCAGCGGGCGGGTGGCGAAGGCGATGGCGTCGCGGTGGAAGGCGAGGTTCATCACATGGGAACCGGATACCGTGACGGCTTCCGAGCCCGTGGTGGCCCTGGCGAGGCCGGGGTAGATTTTCACGGCGGTGTTGCCCACGGCGAGCGAGACGGCTTCCGTGACCACATAGGTCTGGGCGTCGCCCGCAATGGTCAGGATGTCGCCTTCCTTGAGGCCGGCGGCGTTGGTGGCCTTGGCGAGGCTCACCACCTGCGCTCCGGCCTCGTTCGCGCCGTTCACGGTGAGCGCGCCTTCGGTCATGACGCTGGCCTCGAAAGAGGGCACCTGCTGGTCCATCGCCCAGTCGAAGCCGTACTTGCGCCCGATGGTCCCGTCGATGATGGGCCGCGCGTCGCCGGACTTGCTCACGTCCGCGAACCCGGACAGGCCGAGCGCGGCGGCCTCGGCGTCGGGGTCCAGCACGATGCGTCGATCATTGACCGGGGCAAGCTGGCGGTTCAGCACCTTGCGGGCGTTGGTGGCGTCGACCACGGTGGAGAAGGGCGTGGTGCCGGGCGTCCCGACCATGCCGTAGAACTTGCGGCCCAAGCCGAGCAGGGTGGCGTTCACGTCGTTGGCGATGGCTTTGACCGCTTCGCTGGCCTGCATGGGGATGACGCCGCGATTGGCCTCCATCAGATCCTTGTCGGTCAGGTAGAAAGGCGCTTCCATCCAGCGGTCGAGCTTGATGGTGGCGGACACGGGGCTGATGTCGCCCGTGTCCTGCGAAGTGGCCCCCGGCGTGACGGCCTGCGCCTTGATCGCGGAGGGGATGGGCACGTCGATGCTGGCCCCCTGCTGCGCGGCAAGGTTGCTGTAGTCCGAGTTCACGAGGCGGGGCATGACGCAGGTGCCGCGCAGGGCAAGCAGGCCCTGTGCGAGCAGCTTGTCGACGACTTTGGACAGATCGTTCATGGAAAAATCCTCTTGGTGCGCGCGGCTACTGGGCCGCGACGGTTACTTCGCCCTTGGCGATGGCTTCAAGGTTGGCTCCGAAGGCGCTCATGTCGCCCTTGGGGATGATTTTTGCGCCGGGGGCGTACGCGGAGTTGGGATGGCTGCCGGAGCCGCCGTCCGGGGCCTTCAGGATGCGGTCCTTCATGGGGTATTTGTCGATGATGGCCTCAAGCGCCTCTTCGGGCGCGGCGAAGGTGCCGGGATCGGAGCGGCTGAAAATGGGCTGGCCGTTCATGGTGGCGACCACGCGCAGCTCGCCGTTTTCCTCCTTCACCTCGAAATGCCTGCCGAACGAGGCGTAGGCCACGTCGGAGGGAAGCACGGTCTTGTCCTTCAGGAACGCGCTGGAATCGAAGATGCCCTTGACCAGCAGCGTGCGGATGGAGGCTTCCTTGGCGGCCAGCCTGTCGGCGGAATCTTTCTTGGAGTCGGCGAGGGCCTTTTCGAGATCGGAAATCTTTCCGTCATAGGACTTCTTGATTTCCATCTTGAGGTCGTCGACTTTTCCCGCGTCGATGAGCTTCCCGGCGTCAAGGTTGGCGACGGTTTCCAGGGCGGCCTTGGCCTTTTCCGGGTCAATGCCGTCAAACGCCTTGAGCTGGCTGGTCAGGGCGTCGATGTCCTTGCGCCGCCCGGCGGATTCCGCGTTGACGGCGGAAATTTTGTTCACGAGGTCGGGGACGTTATACGCAATCTCCGCACCGTCTTCGGCAACCCACACGGGGAAGCCGTCCTTCACCACCACATGGCCGTTTTCGTCGAGCTTGAGTTTCATGGTATCCTTCTCGGTTCGGGTTAGGGCTTCACGCCGGGGTATTCTTCGGCATCACGCCATGATAGGCGGGCAGGCCCGCATAATTGGGCATGAGTATAGACCCGTGCCCCGGATGCGCCGCAAGGGATTGTTGGAAGGTTTTTGTGTGCGGGGAGAAAAGAATACCTCTTGACATGATATCAAAAAATAATATCATAAGGACATGAAAAAGAAACACCAGATGACCCTGAAACAGATATTCGCCCGCCCCGTTTCGGGGAGCATCAGATGGGCGGATATTGAGGCCTTGTTTGTGGAGCTTGGCGCGGAAGTAAGCGAACGTGCTGGTTCTCGCATCGCTGTGGTGCTGTTCGGGGAAGTGAGAGTGTTTCACCGTCCGCACCCTGCGCCGACTACGGACAAAGGAGCGGTTGCGAGCGTACGTATCTGGCTGGAAGGCCACGGAGTGAAACCATGAATAATGTCATGACATTTGAAGACGGCTACAAGGCCGTCATTGCCTATGACCCGGAAATCGAGATGTTCCGGGGTGAGTTCGTCGGACTCAACGGCGCGGCGGATTTTTACGCCGCCGATTTGGAAGGGCTGAAGCGCGAAGGTAAAATCTCGCTGGAAGTCTTTCTGGAGGTCTGTGCGGAAAAGGGGATCGCCCCCAAGAAGCAGGCAGGACGCTTTGCCTTGCGGCTCGATCCCGAGACGTACCAGTCTGTCGCTATTGCCGCCTCTGCTTCGGGAAAGAGTATCAATCAGTTTATCGTGGACAGCCTGAAGCAGTCCGTGCAGGCGGTTTGAGAAGGATAGACATGTGCGCTGCTATCCATCCCGGAGAAATTCTCCGCGAAGAATATATGGCCCCGCTCGGCTTGAGCGCGAATGCCTTTGCCATCGCCCTCGGCATCCCCGCCACACGGATTCATGAAATCCTGCACGAAAAGCGCGGCGTCAGCACGGATACAGCCATGCGTCTGGCCCGGTATTTCGGGACTGACATGGAGATGTGGATCAACTTGCAGGCGCAGTATGAAGCCTGCCTTCTGAAAAGGGAAAAGGGGCAGGAGTTCATGCGGATCATCCCGCATCGGGCTGTACAGGCTTCCCTTCAGTAGCTATGGAAAAGTATACCTATCGCGTCATTTGGTCGGAAGAGGATCAGGAGTTTGTGGGGCTGTGCGCCGAGTTTCCCAGCTTGTCATGGCTGGAAGAGGAACAGGACGCGGCCTTGCATGGAATCGTCCGGCTTGTCTCGGATACGTTGAAGGACATGGAAGCGAACAAGGAGCCGATCCCTGAGCCGCTTTCCCTTCGCAAGTTTTCCGGGAACTTTGTCGTCCGCACGACGCCTGAGATGCACCGTCAGCTTGCGATCCTCTCCGCAGAGGCGGGAGTCAGCCTGAACCGATTGTAACTATACGATTTTCTAGTTAATTTTCCAACAGGCAGTAAGTTGGGTACCTTTATTGGGCTTGCTCCGTATTATAAATGTTCCTCCGCTTAGCTCCACCCGTTCCCGCATACTTTTTAGGCCACGTCCCGTTTCCTGCATTCCCATAGCCGCTGTAATGTCGAAGCCTACGCCGTTATCCGTAACGCTGACTTTCAGTGTGTTCCCTTGTTTTTGCAGACGGATCTTGACGGATGTTGCCCCGCTGTGTTTGGCGATATTGTTCAGGCTTTCCTGAATAACCCGGAAAAGCACGATACGTAGCGTCATGGGAATGTCGTTTTCGTCCACATCGGCGGCGAGATCCAGCCGCAAGTGGGAATACGCTCCTTGGTAGTCTTTGCAGAACCATTCCAGCGAAGTAAGCAGACCTACATCGATATGGGCCGGGCGTAATTCATTTTGGATGCGCCGGAGCTGGCGCGCCAGCCCCTTGACCAGATCGACGGCCTCGTTAAGCGGTTCTTGCACTTTGATGGCGTCTGGCCTGTCGAGCATCAAAAGTGCCCGTTCAATACCGAACTTGATCACGCCCATTGTTGCTCCAATGTCGTCGTGCAGTTCCGCCGCTAGTTTGAACCGTTCCTCCTCTTGCGCCTGAAGCAAGCGGTTGGACAGGCGTTTCAGTTCTGCCGTCCTGGTTGCTACTTGCTCTTCCAGCCCTGCGTGGGATTCTCGTAATTCGTGCTCCCTGTGTTCTATCTCGGATACGAAATAGAATACGGATCGGGCCATCTCACGGATTTCCCATGCTCCGTCATATGGGATGTTGGCAGAAAATCCCTGTGTTCGCAGACGCATACAGTTGTTGAGTCTAATGACGGGCCGGATGACGTGACGCGCGAGGTATAGATAGGTCGCCGCGATGACCGCCAGCACCAGCACGACGAAGCCGTACAGTAACCCTGAAAGCCCGGACACCCGCTCGGAAAAGCCGTCCCGTGCGTGCTCGGCGTCGGTTTTGGCCTGTGCCATAAGTTGTCCCGCTACGATCATGATAGATTCGGACAGTGCATCCATACGGATGGTCAAAGCGGCGAATTGCTGTGAGACGGCGTGCTGGCGCTTGAATGACGGGATAATGCCGTTTTCGCCCTGTGCGCACAGGATGAGTTTGTCATACAGGTGATTGGCTGCTTCCACCATCCCCGAGATATGCGGAGTAGACGGGACACGCGACAGATCGGCCCTGACGTTGCGTACCCATTCGTACATCTCGGAGGTCACACGTAGGCCGTAGGGCACATCTAGGTCCGTGCTCAATACGAGAAGTAGTGAGAGGATTCTGTAGGCTCCTTGCTTCCACGCTTCCAGCTGCTCTACCCCGGAAACGTCCAGTGCGATGAGTTCCTCCGAAAGCGATCGCAGGCTCTTGACCTGATTCTGGCGCTGTTCCCGCAATATGATCCATCTGGTAATCAGAGTGTTCACGTCGTCGGCGATTCCATCAAGCGACGAGAGCTGTTCCTTCAAGCTTTCCACCTTATCCTTGTACAGCCCGATGGCTTCCAGCCGGGATGCCATTTCCCCTGCTTCATCAATACGTTCCTTTAGGGTAATGATAATGGCTTCGCGCACCAGTTCGCTGTCCGTCTGCATCAAGCGGAACATCATGCCGCGGAGCCATTCGCATTCGCGGACAAGCGCGGTCGTCTGGGTCAGGACGGGGATTTTCTGTTCGGCGGCTTGTTCCAACATGGCGTTGATGTCACGGAAGGCGAATAGCAACACACCAGCCAGCAGTACGAACGCCGTCGCAAACAGGAGCAGGGGGAGACTGGCCATGCTGGCAAGACCCAACGGGTGGCGGAGCAGATTCATGGATTTCCTCCCAGAAAAAGGGAAGGCACCTTCTCGATCCCATCTAGCGGGGACATAAGCCCGAGCCCAAGTTGTTCCAGATGGCGCAGGGACGGTTGCGCAACCAGCGCGTACGGGCTAGTCGTCAACCACAGTAGGGCATTGTCTTCGACAAGTTCGCGCTGCAACCGATCGTATAAGGTTTGCCGTCTGAGGGGGATGGCCTCCTCAGTGGCCTGTTGCATCAGTGCCTCAACCGTATCGTTGGCGTATCCCCCGGAATTCGTCCACACGATCCCCCGGTCACTGTTGTTCTTGCTGTAGAGGCGGTGAATCCCAATCACTGGATCATACCAAGCGAATAATTCGTCCAGCACTACCTGATAGTCTCCGGTCACGACATGGCGCATCCAATCGGAAACGCTTTCCGAGTCGCGTGTGCGGACTTCGATGCCAAGCCGTGCGGCGAGTTCGTACTGAAGCAGGCGCAAAAGTTCGCGGGGCAGGGGGGAATCCGGCGAATAGTCCACAATAATGGAGAAACGTTTACCATCTTTGCCGCGCGGGTAGCCTGCCTCGTCGAGCAGACGGTTGGCTTCCGCAATATCGTGCGGCGCGGGGAGCGGTGTATAGAAAAGTGCCCCCGGAGGGAAGGGACCTGACAAAGGCTTCACCATGCCATGCAGGAGGCGATCCGCAAGGAAGTTTCTGTCGATGGCGAGCGCGAAGGCCCGCCGCACCTTGCGATCGGAGAAAGGCTTCTGACGCAGGTTGTAGGAAAGTACTGTGTACGGATGGAGGTTGCCCAGCGGCAGGACGGTAAACGGCGCGAATTTGTAGCCGTCGAGGAAACGCCGCAACTGAATGCACGAGGCGAAGAGGTATACGTCCACCTCTCCGGAGGCAAGGGCGAGAGGGATTTCTCCTTGATCCCAGAAAATGCGGAACGTCAGTCTGTCCGCAATCGGTCTATCTGGCAGAAAAAAGCGAGGGTTCCGCACAAGCCGGATGGAGCGATCCGGGGTAAAGGATTCCAGCATGAACGGGCCTGATCCGACGGCTTTCTTGTTGGCGGGATGAGTGGGTAAAGGGTGCCCGTTATCGAATACGTGCCGAGGAAGAATAGGCACCAGCGCCGGCACGAGCACTTTCGGCAGCAGGGGAAACGGACGGGAGAGCCGGACTATGACGGTGTGCGGGGATGGCGTATCCACACGCGTCACGGATTCGAGCATCGGTCGGAAAGGATGGTACTCGCGGCTCATAAGGATGGAATAGGCGACGTCGCCCGACGTGATAGGGTGGCCATCATGAAAGAACGCGTTTTCCCTCAGCTCGAAACGGACGCTGCGTCCGTCCGGGCTGGCTTTCCATGATTTCGCGAGGTAGGGCATGGCGTTTCCCGCCGCGTCCACCCTTGTCAGGCCAGCATAGAGCTGGGCCCCCACGGTTGCTACCGTACTCCCCGACAACAGCGCGGGATTGAAATGGGGGGGGGTGGATTCGATGGCAACGACGATTTCCTTTATGCCAGCGGCGGAGGCGGGGCAGGAAAACGCCCAGAGGAATGCAGCGCAGCACAGCGTCCAGAGCATACTGCGCATTGTTCACCGCCTCTTCATATCGATAAGGCCGCATTCCAGAGCAAACATCGTGACTTCACGGACATTGCGCAGCCCCAGCTTACGCATGAAATTCGTCCTGTGGGTGACGACTGTTTTCTCGGCGACGCTTAGACGGGCGGCGATTTCCTTGTTGGAACAGCCTTCGGCCACGAGCTTGAGAATTTCGCGTTCCCGCTGGGTGAGCTGATCCAACGGAGATGCTATCTCTTCCGTTTGTTCTCCTACGCACCAGTCGATCATGGTACCAGTCAGTTCCGTGCTGACATACCGATTGCCCCGGAGCACGGACTGGATGGCAAAGAGGAATTCCTGGCGGTCTGCCGTTTTGAGGAGATAGCCGTGCGCGCCAGCCTTGAAAGCCGCGCGGATGTGCATGGAAGTGGCGTGCATGGAAATGATAAGGATGCGGGTGTCGGGGCATTCTTTGCGGATATGCGCGATGACCTCCAGACCGTCCCTGCCCGGCATGGACAGATCGAGCAGCAACAGATCCGGCCTGCCTGCCACGGTCACGGTCACGGCCTCAAAACCGTCTCCAGCTTCACCGATGACTTCCAGCCCTTCTCCCAGCAGAAGAAGCTGTTTCAGGCCGCTGCGGAACAGGGCGTGATCCTCCGCGATAACGATGGATACGGACATGGAGCACCTCCGTCGGTTCCCCTCTTAGATAAGCCGAAATCTTTTCCGAAACAATACGGTGTTTATCCTTCATCTCTAAGGTGCGGGCCGGATTGTCCGGGAGAACTGTCGTCCGTAGTGTGTTCCATGACCGAACTCCCCTGTACCGTTTTCCACAAGGAGGATCGTTATGGCAATACGAGAAGGCACAGGTGCGGTTCCGCAGATTGCGGATACAGTTTACGGCAATGGAACCATTCTGACGATGAATCCCGCACAGCCTGAGGCTGAAGCCGTGGCCGTGGCTGGGGGCGTCATCATCGGTGTGGGCGCTCTGTCCGACATGAAGGCGCTGTGTGGCGCGGAATCCCGCTTCGTCGATCTGCGCGGCAGGACCATGCTACCCGGCTTCATCGACGCGCACAGCCATTTCATCGACAACGCGGCCCGGACTCCATGGGTCAATATCAACAGCAAGCCTCTTGGGCCTGTGGAATCCATTGAAGATATGCTCCAGTTGCTTGGCGAGCGTGCAGGGAGGACCCCCGAAGGGGGATGGATCGTCGGTTGGGGGTATGACGACACCATGATCAAGGAAATGCGCCACCCGACACGGGCAGATCTGGATACCGTCAGCACCAAGCATCCCATCGTCATCCAGCATATTTCTGGCTGGGTCACAGCGGCGAACTCGGCGGCGCTGCGCTTGGCGGGGATTACGCGCGACACGCCTGATCCCGAGAACGTCGTGATCCGGCGTTCCGCCTCAGGAGAGCCCTCCGGCGTAATCGAGGCAAGCCACTGTCCCGTGCTGGCGTTAGTGCCTCAGCTGGATCAGGATCAGTTTCTTGACACCTTGTCGGCGGGCTCCGACATGTACCTTGCCAAGGGATGCACCACGGCACAAGAGGGGTGGGTGGCTGATCCAAACTGGTTTCCGCTCATGGGCGAAGCCTTGAAGAGGCGTACCCTCAAACTCCGCCTTGTCCTCTACCCGCTCGGGCAGGACATCAGCCTTGAAGAGTATGGGCGCGTGTTTCCGGATGTTCCTTCCGGCACACCGTTGGACGAAGAAGGTAAGCTCGTCATGGGGGCCACAAAGCTATCAGCAGATGGCTCCATTCAGGCGTATACAGGCTTTTTGAGCCAACCCTACCATAAGACACCGGAAGGCAAACCCGGATATGTGGGATATCCGTCCAACGACTTGGAGTGGCTTCGGCAGCGCATCATCGATTTGCACAGTAATGGACGCCAGATCGCAGTCCACTGCAACGGTGACGCTGCCATCGATGTAGCCCTCGACGCCTATGAAGAAGCGCAGCGCCAGTCTCCTCGCGACGATACCCGGTTCATCGTCATCCATAGCCAGATGGCACGGTCCGATCAGATTGAACGCATGTCCCGCCTCGAGGCGATACCGTCATTCTTCATTACCCATACCTATTTCTGGGGGGATCGGCATTACGCTATCTTTATGGGGCCGGAACGCGCCGTACGCATGAGCCCGACGGGCGACGCCCTGCGCTGCAACCTTCCCTTTACCCTCCATAACGACACCTTCGTCACTCCCATCGATCCCCTCCTTCTAGTCTGGTCGGCTGTCAACCGCCTCAGTTATGGGGGGCGGGATCTCGGCAAGGCCGAGCAGGGCATCCCTGTTTTGGAAGCGCTCAAGGGCATCACCATCAATGCCGCTCGGCAGGGTTTTGAAGAGGGAGTCAAAGGCAGCATCGAACCGGGTAAGTTCGCGGATTTTGTCGTTCTCGACGAAAACCCGCTTGCTGTCGATCCCATGCATCTTAAGGACATTGAAATAGCGGCTACTATCGTGGGGGATGTGCTCGCCTACGGTGCCCTCTAACGGCGGCCTCGGCCGAAAGGACTGTCATGACGAACTTTACCAAATACATGCGCCTATTGGCTCTGGGAATCACCTTTTCCGCATCAATGGCGCTCCCCTATGTGCATATTAAATTTTATGATGTCATTCGTGAAGCTACACAGGCCACCAACAATGAGCTTGGCCTGCTCATGACAATTTTCACCGGCGTGGGGATGCTGTTGTACATACCCGGCGGAGTGTTGGCCGACCGCGGATCGCCGAAGAAGCTTCTGATCATCTCGCTGGCGATGATGGCCGCTCTCAATACGATTTTCGCCGTACACACATCGTATGTGATGGCGTTGCTCATCTGGGCGCTGCTCGCCGTTTCCGCCAACATGATCCAGTGGCCGACGCTCATCAAGGCCGTCCGTGACACGGGAAGCAAAGAGGAGCAGGGGCGCATGTTCGGTACCTTCTATGGGGCTACTGGCATCTTCTCTTCCCTTATCGGCTTTGCGGGGGCGGCACTTTATTCCAGCGTCGACGACCGGATTCAGGGGTTCCACTATATGCTGTACGGACAGGCCGTCATCGCGGTGCTCGCGTTGATCGCCGTGGCCATGTTTGTCGACGACAAGACTGAGTACAACCAGAGCGTCAGCGTCCCGGAGGAGAATCCCTTCAAGAGCGCGCTTACGGTTATGAAGCTCCCCGCCGTATGGATGATGGTCATTCTGATCTTCTGCGGCTACGGCATGTACATCGGTATCGCCTATATGACGCCTTATACGACGAACGTACTCGGCGTATCCATCACCTTCGGGGCCATACTCGGCACTATCCGGGCTTTCGGCCTCCGCATTCTGACCGGGCCCTTTAGCGGCTATATTTCAGACAAGATAGGATCCACCGCCAAGATCCTCATGGTGTGCTTCCTTCTCCTCATAGGGATGCTGTTCGTGCTTCTCCGCCTGCCTGCGGGCACCTCCAGCACTATGATCATCCTACTCACCATGATGTTCAGCTTCTTTGGGCTGGTGGTGTACACTATCATGTTCTCCTGTATGGAAGAAGTACGCATTCCACCGCAGTACACCGGCATCTCGGTCAGCGTGATCAGTTTGCTCGGTTACCTGCCCGACGGCATTTTCTCGCCCCTGTTCGGACACTGGCTCGATGTCTACGGTAACGAAGGGTACAGGATTATCTTTTATTTCCTCGCAATGATCAGCCTCATCGGCTCGATTGTAAGCCTGCTTATCTATCGGCGTGGCAAGGCCATGAGAAACGCTTAATCAAGGAAAGTAACATGAAGCGACTTATAGCACTTTTCCTCGCCGCCGGGCTTATTCTGAGTACCGCGACGGCAGCGCAAGCCGTGGACTTCAAAGTCAAAGGCCTGTCCCAGCACCGTCTTTCTTGGGCTGACCGCAATTTCACCAAAGGAAATGGCGATGACAACTTCAAAGCCGCCAGCCGGCTGCGCACCACTATTGAAGCGGTTGTCTCGGAATCCCTCAAGGGCGTGGTTTTTCTTGAAGTCGGACACCAGAACTGGGGTGTCTCCAGGGATGGCGCATCCCTCGGTACGGACGGAAAGCAGGTCAAGGTGAGCTGGAGCTATGTTGATTGGAGTGTCCCCAAAACCGAGACGAGGGTTCGTATGGGGCTTCAGCCGTATACTCTCCCGACGTTTACAGGCACGGGATCGCCTATACTTGATGGTGATGGGGCGGGCATATCCATTTCCAACCGCTTTTCTGAAAACGTGGAAGGCACATTGTTCTGGATCCGTCCGGGCAACGACAACGCATCCGAGGAAACGGGGAAGAGGGACCCCCATGATGCGATGGATTTCATCGGCGTCACGCTACCTCTGTCGCTTGAAGGACTTAAGGTTATCCCTTGGGGGATGTACGGCATCATCGGCCGCGATAGCCTGCACGGCAGCGCGGGCGACTTAGAAGTGGCAGCGGCGGGCCTCCTGCCCCAGCTTGCTACGCCCTCCATCGTGTCCCTGTCTGACGATGCCCACGGGGACGCATGGTTTGGCGGCGTCGCTTCCGAACTGACTGTACTGGATCCCTTCCGTTTCGCTTTCGACGCGGCTTATGGCAGTGTGGATATCGGCTCTGCACCCGTAAACGGAAGGAAGATCGATGTGAAGCGTTCCGGCTGGTATGCGGCTTTTCTCGCTGAATACAAGATGGAGAACGTCACGCCGGGTCTGTTGTTTTGGTATGCTTCCGGGGACGACGCCAACCCGTGGAACGGATCGGAACGCATGCCGTCTCTCGATCCTGATGTGTACGTGACCTCCTACGGATTTGACGGAACCTACTATGGCGGCGCGGCCCAGACTATGGGGTACGGGTTGTCTGGCACATGGGCGGTCATGGCGCAACTTTCCGATATTTCCTTCTTGGAGGACCTCAAGCATACAGTTCGGGTAGTATACTATCAAGGTACCAACAATACGCAAATGGTTCGGGAAAAGTCCGTCACCAACCCACAGGACACTATGTACAGTATGCTTTATCTGACTACAGAGGATAAAGCGTTCGAGGTCAATGTGGACTCGTCATACAAGATTTACGAAAACCTCTCCTTATACTGGGAACTGGGATATATTCGGCTGGATATGGATGAAGCTCTATGGAAAAACAGCGTGGGCTACGAAGCGAACAAGAATAATTTCAAGTGTACGTTGTCTATGATTTATACTTTTTAAAAGCTTCGTGTATTTCATGACAGAAAAAGGAGGCGCCGAGTTTTCGCCGAACCCCAGATAATGTCACAATGTATAAAATCCCCCGTTTCAGGCGATGAAAGCCCCGGCCAGCCTAGACTGCCGGGGCTTTCGCGTCACTCTTGGCTTTTCTTCACGGGCGTCTGCCCCTTGATCTTCACCGTCGCCTCGCCCACATCATACGACTCGTTGTATTTCGCCTTGATTCCGTCCTCCTCAGCTCCAAGCCACCGGGCGGCAATTTTCCAGCAGAGGGCTTCCGCGCTGCCGCTGCGCCGGGCGAAGCTGGCAAGCTGCGTGTCGAGCTGTGTTTTGTCGAAGGCCTTGGACTCGGCGGATTCTCCCACGGCGGATTGCGGACGGACCATACGAAGGGCGATTTCCCGCACGCTGGCCTCGTCGCGGGCAAGGGCCTCGGCCTGCGCCTGAAACGCGGTGCCCGACGGCTCCACGTACTGCGCGGTGATGCCGCCCGGTTCCGTGCTCATGAGGGCGTTGGAGCTGGCGACCACGAACGTGTCCCAATGCTCCTGGCTTACGCCGCCCACATTGAGCAGAGGGACGGCCCGGTCGAACAGCATCTTGTCGAGTTCCGAGTCCCGCCTGTAGCCGCCGCGCAGGGAGAGCTTGAGCCCGCAGAGAAGAACGCCACGGCAGCCATTGGGGAAAAGGGGAAGCTCTCGCGTAAATACGCTGACCTGACGGCAATGATCGACGCCGTCCGCAAGGTGCTCCCGAAGCACGGCCTCTCCATCGCGCAGATTGTCCTCCCCTCGGAAGGGGTTGCGCACGTCAGGACGATGCTGATGCACGAGTCGGGGCAATGGCTGGCATCGGAATGCAGGATGCCATACGACAATACAGGCTCCAAGAACGCCATCCAATCAATGGGAAGCGCCATCACCTACGCCCGGCGCTATTCCCTTTCGGCGTTGGTCGGCGTGGTGGCCGACGACGATGACGACGGGGAAGGCGCATGGAGGAGGGACGATGACCGGGAACAGCCCCGGCGTAACGTTCCCGAGCCAGCCCCTCAGCCCAAGCCCGAGCGTGTGGATCTCGCCGCCCTCGCCAAGGAGTTGAGCGAAGTACGGGACTGTGCGGGGTTCGTCGCCTGTTACAACCGCCATCGGATTACCGAGGGACACCCCGACTACGAGGCGGTCAAGAACATGTTCGGCAAGAAGCGCCGGGAGATCGAGGCCAAGGCCGAAGCCGAAGCCGGAACCCCGCCCGAATTCGTGCCGCTGGACGCCGTGATCGCCGCCTTTGAAGCGAGGGAAACCGTAACCGCGCTCAAGGAGGCGGCAACCCGGCTCGGCATCCCGGAAAACCACCCGGACAGTGGGGCCATCTACGCCGCCTACCGGGAACGGCAGCGCAAGATCGAAGCGCAGGACAAGGAACGCGCCGCGTAACAACAGCCCCGCCCTGATAATCAGGCGGGGCTTTTCTTTCCCTCAGCAGGAGATTGTATGAGCAGCCTCAACAAGGTGATGATCATCGGAAGGCTCGGGCGCGATCCCGAGATGCGCTACACCCAGGCCGGAAAGCCCGTATGCAGCCTGAACGTGGCTACGGATGAGGGCTACACCAACGACCGGGGCGAAAAGGTCGACAAGACGGAATGGCACAAGGTCGTCTTCTGGGACCGGCAGGCCGAAACCTGTTCGCAGTACCTTGCCAAGGGGAGCCTCGTGTTCGTCGAGGGCAGGCTCTCCACCCGCAAGTATCAGGACCAGCAGGGGCAGGATCGCTACGTCACCGAGATTCAGGGGCAGCGCGTCCAGTTCCTCGACCGCAAGGCGGACGGCGACGGGCAACAGGGCCGACAGGGAGGCGGACGCCAGACACAAAGGCGGCACTCCGCCGACTATGAAGACCTCGGCCCCGCCTTCCCTTCCGAAGCCTCCGGCCTCGATGACGTGCCTTTTTAGGCAAAACCAATAGGATAGAATATGGCACAGACCGCAGAAATTCTGGAAGCCCTCCCGCCCGCACAGGCGCAGCCCGCCGGGCTCGCCCTGCTGGACCTGAACGTCACCGCGACGCCGTTGGTCATCACATGGGACAAGGACGCCGTGTCCACGCTGTTGGACACCGTCCTAGCCCAGTATGCGGGGCTGGAGGTACAGGAAGCCGACGTGCCCGCCATCAAAAACGAAATGGCGGGGCTGAACAGGCTCAAGGAACGGATGGACAACGCCCGGAAGGACATCAAGCGGCGGATTGCCGGGCCGCTGGACGGGTTCGACGCCGAGGTCAAGGCGCTGATCGCCCGCATCGTGGACGCCCGCACCGCGCTGGACACGCAGGTCAAGGACTTCGAGCGGCGCGACCGTGAAGGCCGACGCGCAGCCGTCCAGTTTACCGTCGACAACATCAAGAGCTGTGAAGGCGTGCCGGAACTGGACATCCCCATCAACCCCTCATGGCTGAACAAGTCCACGCGGCAAGCCGAGATCCACGAGGATATCAAACGGATCATCGCCGCATACAAGCGGGAGTGCGAAGAAACCCGCCGGATGGAACAGGCCAAAGCCGACCGCATCGCGCTGGTGGAGGCCACGGCAAGGGGAACCCCTCCTCCTGCTCAATAAACGGATCGGGGCGCGGCTCCGCAGGTTTGACGACGGGGGTGGGCTTGCTCTCTTCGCGGGCCTTGGCTTCCGCCGCATACACCTGCCCGATGATGCCCGCGGCGTCCTCGCCGGAAATATCCGGCGTCAGGCAGGCCGCAAACTTCGACAGGGGAAGCGCGAATGGGGTGGACATCGCAGCAGTGGCCGCGCAACTTGGGCACAAGAACATCACCACAACAGGGGCATTCTACACTCATGCGCTGGCATCATCCCAACGGCGTGCAGCTACATGCCTCCCTGATTGCACCAACTTGGTGCGGAATGGTGCAGAAAACAATTATATAATTAATAAAAACAATGTATTGAGCATAAAAGCTATCTTCCTTCGGTGAACGTCTCCTCGCTCCAGATTTCGAGTCCCGCCTCACGGGCCATACGGGCGAAAACGCCTTCGCCCGGCACGCGGGTTCCGGTAAAGGAGCCGTCATAGATTTCCCCGGATCCACAGGAAGGAGAGCGGGCCTTGAGGATCGCCGCTGTGCAGCCGTTTTCCAATGCCAGCCGCAAAGCTTCCTCCGCCCCACAGGTAAAGGCACCGGTCACGTCCGTTCCGTCTTTGGCGACGACACGCCCGCCCCTGATTTCCGAGGGGACGCGCGGCGTCGGAAGCCCCCCGAGCATTTCCGGGCACACCGGTAGGGCCTGCCCCGTGCGGACCAGCTCTTGTACCGCCGGACAAGGAGAGCAACCCCCGTCATACCGGCAGGATTCACCCGCCAGACACGCGCTGACCACATACTGTTTGGACATGTTCGGCTCCATCCTAACGCCCTCTTACTCTAACAGAATTCACGTACCAGCCCGGCGGCGTGGGGGAAGGTCTGCCCCAGAACGTCGGGATCGGCCATTTCAAAATCCGCAAAATCAAATCCCGGAGCCACGGTACAGCCCACAAGCGCAAAATCGGAACCTTCCGCCGGAGTAGCGCCGAACCAACAGCCGCCAGGGACGGTGTATTGGAGGTACTGGCCGTTGAGTACATCCTGCCCCAAAAGGATTTCTTCTGCGGTCCCATCCGGCCTGACTATCGCCAGCCGCAGGGGGGCTCCGAGATAAAAATGCCACATCTCGTCCTGTTTCAGCCGGTGCAGATGGGAATATTCTCCCCGGCGCAAGAGGAACAGGATCCCCGTGGAGAAGTTCCGCGTCCCTCCGAAACCGGGCAGGGCGTCGGCGGGGATTGCTCCTTGGCTGCGATATGTCTCGGCGAAAAAACCGCCTTCAGGATGCGGGGACATGCTGAAATGCTTTACCAGTTTCTGAGGATCCATTTTTTCTTCCTTAAGCGTGTGATTGGAGGGTGCCGCGACCGCATCAGTTGCAGCGGTTTTTTCATGCCTCAGGCGCGGACAGTGCCGGGCCGCTTTTTCCACTGCGCCACTGTGCTACGATGCGTCTTCGGGCTTTTCCCCGTTCGCCTGTGCCCGCAATTTTTTCGCCTTGATGATCAGTTCGGGGCGGTATTCGAAATGCATGAGGTCGAAATGCTCCCACTTTCCGCCCCAGATGAAGCCGTTGTCCTCAAAGAGTGAGACGATGGCGGGGGGGAAGGTCTTCTGTAGCGGATGCGGGCGGAGTTTGCTCCATTGCCAATACGGACCCTTGTCGGGATTGAGATCCACCGCAATCCCGAAGCTGTGGGGGCTCAGGCGGTTCGTTTTGGCGATGGCGCGCCAGAAGTAGCCGTAGATGGGCGAAAAATAGCTGTTCAGTTCGGGATCGGCGGGCCGGAGCTTCCACGCCGCGTCGATGCGCTGGAACGCTTCGGCGGCGGGGGCGGCAAGGCGCACCTTGGTCTTGCCGCCGAACAGCGTACGGACGATTCCCCGTTCCACGGAACGCTGGTCCGCCCCGTACAAAGCCTTGAGCAGGGGATAACAGCGGATGCGCCCCGGCTCCTCATCGGGCGCGAAATCCGGGCGTTCGGGTTCCAGCGGGTAAGGCTGGCGCATGGCGTCCTCAATATCCGCATTTTCCAGCAGTTCCGCATGGCTTTTCATTTTCCCGTCATCATAGAGGAGACGTCCGCCGTTCTTGGTGAGGAACCACACATGCCCCGCGTCGTCGGTTTCCGTGCCCGTGATGAATCCGGGGTAGGCTTCTTGCAGACATTCAAGATCCAATTCGAGATCGCCGGCACAGGCCGGGATGGCCCAGAGCAGGCAACAGAGGCAGAAAATCAGTTTGCGCATCGGTCGTTCCTTGAGGAGCTTTTGGCTCGGCAGGGCGTTCTTCTCTGATTTCCGGAATGGCGCCCGAGAGCGGTTCTACTGCGGAATGCCGGAAATGTCGAAGCCTGTATATCTTTTTGCCAAGGACATTGGTTTTCCGGCATATTCGAAGCGGTGCTGCGGATTGTTGAGCGACGCGGGGGAACGGAAAAATCTTTTGATGCTCGGATCATGCCGTTGCCTTTGGGGGATTTTTCTCGAATGCGCTCCGACGCGCCCCGCAAGGCCGCTTTCGGACGCGCGCTTTCTGTTGACACCCGCGATTATTCTTTCTAGAGCCTTGGGAAATGCTGTTCGGAGGTCCTTATGAAAACACGCAGAGCTTTTATCCAGACGGGCGCAGTGGCCCTGTGCGGTCTCGCGGCGGCTCCGGCCCTCGCCAAGCCCCGGAAACCCAAGGACGCCGACTGGACCGAGACCTTCGACGTCATCGTCATCGGCAGCGGCCTCGCCGCGTTCGTGGCGGGCCTGTCGGCTCTTGAGAGCGGAGCCAAGCGCGTGGCCCTGCTCGAAAAAATGGGCATGATCGGCGGTTCCACGGCTATCAGCAACGGGACCATCTCCGTGCCCGGCAGCCCGCTCCAAAAGGCACAAGGCATTGAAGACTCTCCCGAAGCCATGCTCAAGGATCTGCTCAAGGCCGGGAAAGGCTTCTGCCATCCCGAGCTGACGAAGACCCTGGTGGGCAACGGCGTCGAGGCATTCGATTTTATCGTCAAACACGGCGCGAAATTCAAGGATACCGTGATGATGCCCGGCGGCATGACCGCCAAGCGCCTGCTTCAGCCCGACTACAACGGCGCGACGGGTCTATTGGCTCCCCTGCGCGAAAGCTATCTCAAGATGGGCGGCCAGCTCATCTTGTGCTGCAAGGTCGACCGGTTGCTGCTCGATCGTGACGGACGGGTCGAAGGCGTTGCGGCGCGTACGGATTACCATTTCAATACGCGGCTCAAATCGGACGATCTCGAGAACAAGGGCGGGACGCCCGTGCGCTACCGGGCGAAACGGGGCGTAATCTGCTGTACCGGCGGCTTTGAGGCGGATCGCGCCTTCCGGTCGCAGGAACTGCCGCAGTTTGACGGTGCGTTCACGACCGAGCATCCCGGCGCGACGGCTTCCGGGTATCGTATGCTTGCCGCCGCCGGGGCCCGCATGATCAACGGCACGCTGTACCGCCCGGCCTTCCCGTGCACGGACGAGCAGCCGCTCGGCATGATGATCGACCCTGCCACGGGCAAGCGGTTCGTGAGCGAAAGCGCGGATCGTGTGGCTATCTTCCACGCCGCAAGCAAGGTATTGGCCTCCAACGGGCGCCGGATGCCCTTGTCCATTCTTGACGGCGATGCCTACGAACTGGTGGAAAACAAGCACCGCATGGAAAAGAACGCCGGTGCGGGCTATGTGACCAAGCATGACAGCCTTGAAGATTTGGCGGAGCATTACAAGATTCCGCTGGATGCGCTCAAGGCGACCATTGAGGAATACAACGCGATGGCGGAGAAGGGCGAAGATACGGCTTTCAAGGCCGATTTCGCCAAGACCAAGAACAACAAGGTGGACAAGCCGCCGTACTATGCGGTGATGGTGAAGCCGAACCTGACCTACAGCCTTGCGGGGGCGCTCATCACGCCCAAGGCTGAAGTGGTGAGCGTGCTCGACGACGCGCCCATTCCCGGCCTTTACGCGGCGGGCGAGGCTACCTCGGGCGTTCACGGGGCCATGCGTCTTGGCGGTTGCGCCATTCTTGATTGCTGCGTGTTCGGTATGCTCGCCGGGCGCAACGTCATGGCGAAGAAGGTGTAGTGGATTGGGGGAAGAAAGCATTGGGAGGGGGGAGGGAACCTTATCTGAGGAAAGGTTCCCTCCCCCCCTCCCAAACCCTCCCCTCTCCCTCCAAAGACTTTTGACGTTATCGAATCCCTGTTCGAGATTTTGCTGAGCATCGTGGGAAAAAGAGGGTAATATATTACTATTGTGGATAGTAAAAAATGAAAAAAGGCGGAGAAGTTTTTCTCCGCCTTTCTGCTTATTATGGAAGAATGGAGTCTTTTCCCCCAAATCGCATACAGCCATAGCCGAGGGGGTCTGGGGGAAATCATTTCCCCCAGCGGGTGCAGGGCAGAGCCCTGCCCGCCGGAGGCATTCTCCTTTTTACAGCGCGTGGGCCGTGCGGCTGAGGATGTCGTCCTGCACTTCGCGGCTGAGCTCGACGAAATAGGCGCTGTATCCGGCTACACGGACCAGAAGGGATTTGTACTCCTCGGGGTGGGCCTGAGCGCAGCGCAGGACTTCGTGGCCCACCACGTTGAACTGGACATGGAACACGTCAAGATCAAGGAAGGACTTGAGGAACGCCGAGAGCCGGATGCGCCCGGCTTCGCCCTCGACTGACGCGGGCGTGAACTTGAGGTTCAGGAGCGTGCCGCCGTCGATGCAGGTGTGCGGGAGCTTGCCGAGCGAACGGAGTACGGCGGTCGGCCCGGTGCGGTCCGCGCCCTGACAGGGGGAACAGCCTTCCGCAATGGGCCGGAAGGCACGGCGGCCCGAGGGGAGCGCGCCGACTGCCATGCCCTGCGGAACATTGGAAGACACCGGATAGAGCGCGGGCAGCTTCTGGTTGCCGAGCAGCCCCCGGAACGCGGCGATCTTCTTGATGATGAATGAAGTCAGATCGATGACCATCGCGTCGGCTTCGGGATCGTCGTTGCCCCACTTGGGGGCTTCCTCATCGATGAGGCGCAGCAGGGGTTCGTAGCCCTTGAAGTCGTGCTTCACGGCGTCCGCGAGGGTCGCCATATCCACTTTTTTTTCGTCGAAGACCAGCTTTTTCACCGCAACCATCGAGTCGGCGTAGTCGGCCACGCCGTTGCCGTTCATGCCGGGCCCGGTGTTGTAGCGCGCCCCGCCGCGCATGAGATCCTTTCCCTTTTCCACGCAATCGAGGAGGACCATCGAGGCCACGGGGTTGGGCAGGTAGCGCTGGTGCAGGAGTTCCAGCAGGTTCTGCATACTGGAGAAGGTGCGGAGCAGGTGATCGAGCTGGGCGTGCACCGCGTCGCGGAACTGTTCAAAGGTCGTGAAGGATGCCGGATCGCCGGTTTCAAGGCCGAGCTTTTTGCCGCTCTTGAGATGGACGCCGTTGGAGAGCGCGAATTCGACGGCGGCGGCGATGTTGTAATGCCCCGCCGAACTCCATTGGGACATCTTGCCCGGCATGTTGGCTTCCACGCAGCCGAGCCCCACCCAGTCGCGGGCCAGCTCCGGCGGGATGCCTTTCTTCATGAGCTGCTTCATGCCGATATCATCACTGTAGATGGCGGGGAAGCCCGAACCCGTCTGGATGAGTTCCGCAATCTTGAGGAAGAAGTCCTCGGGGTTCTTGCGGCTCAGGCGCACGGAAAGGGACGGTTGCACCATCTGTGTATCGATGGTCGCTTGCAGCATGAGGTAGGAAAGCGGATTCACCGCGTCGAGCCCGTCCATGTCCACGCCGCCGATGCAGACGTTCTGGAACGCACAGAATCCGGCGTAATGCGTCGCTGCGGGTTCGTTCCAATACCAGATCTGTTCGCCGAACTTGATCCACATGCATTCGATGAGTTCCAGCGCATCGGCGTCGGTGAGGATGCCTGCCTCCACATCGCGCTTGTAGTAGGGATAGAGGTTCTGGTCCATGCGGCCCGGCGAATAGCCGCCCGCGTTGCCTTCGATGAACAGGCCCACGAAGATGAAGTAGTGGAGCTGCATGGCTTCACGGAAGGTCTTCGGCGGGTTTTCGGCTATAGCGTCGCAGGCCTCGGCCATGCCCAACAGTTCGGCCTTACGGGTGCCGTCCTTTTCGGTGGCGGCCAGCTCGCGGGCGGCCTGCGCGTGGCGGCGGCAGAGTATGGAAAAACCGTCACAGGTGATGGTGATGGCTTCCCAGAAGTCGCGCCGGTCGTAGTTTTCCACATCATTGAGATCGACGGTTTCAAGCAGGGCTTGCGCTTGCGCACGGATGCCCCCGAAGCCCTTGGCGAAGATGTTTTCCTTGAATTCAGGGACGATGTCTCCGGGAGTGCACTCAATCTTGATGTCGTTGTCGATGACGCCGCCCACCGAGATGATGTCGAGGATGGGCTTGGGGGCTTGCGCGTTCCAGTAATCGCGCAGGCTCTTGCCCTTCCAGTACGGATAGATCTCGTTGCGGAAGAGCATTTTCTGCTCCTCGGTGATCGCATAAGGGTCTTGCGGGCGCGTCGCCATCGTGTCCAGTTCTTCGTAAACCCAGTTGTTGGACAATTCCGGGCAGATATGGATAGTCCGTGCGGTGCGTCCTGCATTGCCGACGACGAGTTCGCCGGGCTGGATGGTGATGGTCTTGGTTTCGCAGTGGCGTTTGAAAGCCTTGGCGCGGCGGACGATCATGGGTTCGCCCTCCGTTTCCTTGAATACGTGCGTCTTGGAGAGCGCGCCCTCAAGACAGACGGCGGGAACATGGGTAAAAAACTGCTTTTTGAGCTGTTCGATTCGGGAAGTCAGCATGGCGGGGTCCTTTGTGGATAACGGTAAAAACGGTTGGGAGTTCAGGAGAGCACAGTGCCTGCAAGTATTGAAAGGTTCTGCGCCGCAACACGGCGTGGGTTTTTCCGGGAATGATGTTTTCGGGAAAAGGGGCCTTTGGAGTGAGCCGCATTTCAAAGGCCACCGGCTCTAGAACAATACCTTGGTCTCGCCGAGACGTTCCGCGACGAACGCTGCACGGCGGGCAAGGTCTTCCTTGCTCATGGGTCCGAGGGATTCGAGCGCATAGGCCCGTCCGAGCAGGGCGTACTTGTTTTTGCCGAGGCGGTGGTAGGGCAGCAATTCCACGGCTTGTACGCGGCCCAATGCCTTGATGGTGCGGGCAAAGTTTTCGAGATGGCCGTCATCGTCGTTGAGGCCGGGGATCAGCGGCAGGCGTAGGGTCAGCTTCCCGGCGGCGCGATCCAGCACGGCGTCGAGGTTGTCGAGGATGAGCCCGCAGCCCTGTCCGGTGAGTTCCCGATGAACGTCGTCGTCCGCATGCTTCACGTCGTAGAAGAGGCAGTCGGCGGCATCCGCGAGGGCAAGCAGATCCTCGCGTTTGCCGAACCCCGACGTTTCCAGCGCGAGATGGATGCCGTAGCGTTTGCACGCTGCCATGAGGTCAAGGGCGAAGGCCGCCTGTGCGAGCACTTCACCGCCGGAAAGCGTCACGCCGCCGCCGGAATTGCGGTAAAACGCCATGTCCTTTTTGATATCTCCGAGCACGTCCGCCGTGTCGCGTTCGACCCCTGCGATCTGGAGCGCCTTGCCGGGGCATTCCTTCGCGCACAGCCCGCAGCCGTCGCACAGGGCACGGTCGAAGATTACTGCCTCGCCTTCACGGGTGACGGCGCGCTGCGGGCAGATCTCCGCGCAGTGGCCGCAGGAGAAGCATTTATCCGCATGGTACAGCAGTTCGGGCTTGTGCTCCTGCGTGGTGGGGTTGGAGCACCAGCGGCAGCGCAGGGGGCAGCCTTTCAGGAAAACCACGGTGCGGATGCCCGGGCCGTCGTGGATGCAGTAGTGCTGGATGTTTTCGAGAACTCCCTTCATGGTGCACCGTCCCGTGCGTTACAGGGTGTTGACCGTGCGGCTGAGGATGTCGTCCTGCACCTCACGGCTGAGCTCGACGAAATAGGCGCTGTATCCGGCCACGCGCACGAGGAGCGAGCGGTATTCCTCGGGCCGTTCCTGCGCGCAGCGGAGGATGTCCTGCCCGACCACATTGAACTGGATATGGAAGATGTCCATGTCGAGGAAGGCCTTCAGGAAAGCTGACAGGCGGTGCCCGCCTTCCTCGCCCTGCACCACGGCGGGGGTGAGCCAGAGGTTCAGGAGCGTGCCGCCGTCGAGGCAGGCATGGGGCATCTTGTCCAGCGAGCGCAGGATGGCGGTCGGCCCGAAGCGGTCGCAGCCCTGCGAGGGGGAGCAGCCGTCCGCCAGCGGCTTTCCCGCACGGCGTCCCGAGGGCAGGGCGCCGATGGACAGCCCCTGCGGTACATTGGAGGAAACCGGGTACAGCGCGGGCATCTTGGGGTTGCCGAGGATGCCCTTGAGTTCCGCATGGATTTTGATGATGAAGTCGCACAGCTCCATGACCACGGCGTCGACGTCGGGATCGTCGTTGCCCCACTTGGGCGCATCTTCCGCCAGCATACGTTCCACGGCCTCATAGCCCTGAAAATCCGCCGCCAGCGCTTCGAGCAGGGTGTGCATGGGCAGCCGTTTTTCGTCGTACACAAGCTTCTTCACGGCAATGAGCGAATCCGCGAAATCGGCCACGCCGTTGCCGTTCATGCCCGGCCCGACGTTGTAGCGCGCCCCGCCGTGCATGAGATCCTTTCCGTTTTCCACGCAGTCAAGGATACTCATGGAAATGAGCGGGTTGGGGAAGAACTGCTGTTGCAGCCGCTCGATGAGGTTCTGGGAGATGGAAAACTGCCGGATGAGCCGATCGAGCTGGGCATACACGGCGGCCTTGAACACCTCGTAGGTGGCGAAGGCTTCGGGATTGCCGGTTTCGAGGCCGATCCGCTTGCCGCTCTTGCGATGGACGCCGTTTGTGAGGGCGAACTCCACGGCGGCGGCGAGATTATAGTGTCCCGCCGAACTCCATTGGGAGGTCTTGCCGGGCATGAGGGGTTCCACGCAGCCGATGCAGCTCCAGTCCCATGCTTTTTCGAGCGGCACGCCTTTCTTCATGAGCATCTTGAGGCCGACTTCCTCGTTGTAGATGGCGGGGAAACCGGAACCGGTCCTCACCAGCTCGGCGATTTTAAGGAAATAGTCCTCGGGGTTCTTCTTGCTCAGGCGCACGGACACGGAGGGTTGGACCATCTGGAGGTCGATGGTGGCCTTGAGCATGAGGTACGTGAGCTCGTTGACGCCGTCCTGCCCTGTTTCGCGGTCGAGCCCGCCGAGGCAGACATTCTGGAAGGAGCAGTACCCCGCATAGTGCTTGATGCCCGCTTCGTCCCAGTACCATACGGCGTCGTTGCTTTTGATCCAGAAACACTCAATGAGTTCGAGGGCGGTGGCGTCGTCGAGGATGCCCTCTGCCCGGTCATGCAGATAATAGGGGTAGAGATACTGATCCATGCGTCCCGGCGAATAGCCGCCCGCGTTGCTTTCCATGTACAGGCCCATGAACAGGAAATGGATCTGCTGGAGTGCCTGCCGGAAGGTGGCGGGAGGGTTGTCCGCGAGGAAGGCGCAGTCGGAAGCGATGTTGAGGAGCTCCGCTTTGCGGATTGGGTCACTCTCCCGTGCGGCGAGGGCTTCGGCGGCTTCGGCGTGCCTGCGGCAGAGGATGCGGAGCCCTTCATTGACGATGACGGCCGCCTGCCAGAAGTCGCGCTTCTCATAGTTGGCGGGTACGGTAAGGTCCACGGCATCGAGAAGCGCCTGCGCCTCGTCCTGAATACCCTTGAAGCCCTTGGGTAAAAGATGATCCGGAAATTCCGGCGTGGTTTCGCCGGGCGCGCATTCGATCTTGATGTCGTTGTCGATGACGCCGCCCACGGCGATGAGTTCGAGCAGATCCTTGGGGGCCTGCCCGTTCCAGCGTTCGCGCAGGGTCTTCCCGACCCAATACGGGTAAATCTCCTCACGGTAGAGGCGTTTCTGCTCCTCGGTCACGTCATAGGGATCCTGATCGCGCACGGGCATCCGGTCGAACTCCCGGCACAGCCATGTGTTGGACAGCTCGGGGCAGATGACCGCGCTGCGCGACCGGCATCCGGGATGCCCGACAATGAGCTCGCGGGGATCGATGACGATGGTCTTTGTTTCGCAATGCCGTCTGAATCCCTTGGCCCGCCGCACGATGAGGGCCTCGCCTTCCGTTTCCCTGAACGCGCGCGTCTTGGCGAGCGCGCCTTCAAGGCAGATGGACGGGCGGCGGGACAGGAACCGTTCTTTCAGGAAACGGGCGCGTTCCGGCTGCGCCATGCCCTGAGTGGTGTCGATCATGGAAACCTCCGCAAAGGGAAAGGATCAGGACGGGGTGCCGTCCCGCAGGGCGTAGAGGGCGTGAAGTTCTCCGGTCGCGCGCCGTTCGACGTCCGCCGTGCATTCGAGCAGCACTTCCATGATGCTGACGGAAGGGCCGAGGCTGAGGAGCCAGCGCATGGTCGCGGCGATCTGTTCCGGCTGGATCATTTTTTCCGGGGGATGGACGCAGCCCTCGCCGGAGGCCATGTCGGTATTCACCCAGCCGGGGCACAGTGTCGTGACCTTGATCCCCTGCGCGGCGAGTTCCCGGTAGAGCACTTCCCCGAGCCCCACGAGCCCGAACTTGGAGGCCGTATACCCGCCGAGCCCGGCCACGCCGATTTTCCCATTGCGGGACGCGAGGTTGAAAATGTAGCCGCTTCCCTGCCGCCGCATGATCGGGATGACGTGTTTCATGAACAGGAAGGGCGCGCGTAGGTTTGTCCGGTACAGCAAATCGAGGGTGTCGGCGCCGAGTTCCAGCGTGCCGGGGATGCTGACGCCCGCACTGTTGAACAGCACGTCGATACGGCCCCATTCCGCCGCCAGCCGGTCGACGGCATCGCCCACGGCCTGCCCGTCGCCCACGTCGAGGGCAAAGGTGACGGGCGCATGCTCCGCGTCCAGCCCAAGCGTTTCGACAAGTTCCCTTGCCGCCGCTTCGAGGCGTTCCGGCGTCCGCGCGATCAGGGCTACCTTGTAGCCTTCCCGCGCCAGTTCTTCCGCCGCCGCCCTGCCGATGCCGCGGCTTCCGCCCGTGACCAGCGCTACGGGTATGTTCGACATGACGAACCTCCGGGTTAGAAATTTATGTAGTAACCTTAACCTGATATGGTCCCAGCGAAAAAGTTTCCCCCGTTCTGGGGCGGTCCTTCCGTTCTTCTTCAGTTCCGACGTGAATGGCTACTCCCCTTTCTTCCATGCCTACAGCGGCTTTCCACTCAAAGTACGCAACACTCTTTCCTTCAAGTATCCCTTTCACTTTTTCGCATTTCCCCGTCGGAACGAACTCCCGTTGCGCGGCCTCCCCACCAGTGAAAATGTTTTGGGGGATGAGGGGAGGGGGTCGGGGGAGGGGAGAAGGAGCCCCTTTCCAAAGGGTCCCTTCTCCCCTCCCCCGATTCTTCTCCTCCCTACAACACCAATTCGGACTCATCGATGATCTGCTGGCGGAGCCGGAGGAAAGCGCGGTCCGTGGGCTCGCGGGGGCGGGCCAGATCAACCTTGTAGGTGTTGCAGAGCGTGCCGGGGAGCTTGTTCTTCATGGTGTAGATGCGGTCGCCGAGGGTGAGCGCCTCGTCGATGTTGTTGGTCACGAAAACGACCGTGCGCTTTTCCTGCATCCAGATGCGCTCGGTTTCCTTTTCCATGAACAGACGGGTCTGGGCGTCGAGCTGGCCGAAGGGCTCGTCGAGGAGCATGATCTCGGGGCAGTTGCAGTAGGCCCGGGCGATGCCCACGCGCTGCTTCATGCCGCCGGAAAGCTGATGCGGGTAATGCTCCTCGAAGCCGTTGAGCCCCACCATGTCAATGTACTGCTGGCTGAGGCGGCGGCGCTCCTCTCTGGGCAGGTTGCGGACGCGGGGGCCGACCTCGACGTTGCCGCGCACCGTGCGCCACGCGAACAGCATGTACGACTGGAACACGAACCCCTTGTCGTGCCCGGGGCCCTCGATTTCCCTGCCATCCATGAGCACCCGGCCCACGGAGGGCTTTTCAAACCCGGCGATCATGCGGAGCAGGGTGGTCTTGCCGCACTGCCCGGGGCCGAGGATGACCACAAACTCGTTGCACCCCACGTCGATGGAGACGTCCCTGAGCACATGGACCTGCGTATTCCCCTTCTGAATGAAGGTCTTGCCGACGCCTTCACACTGGATTTTGGCTTCTCGCATGACATATCCTTTCGCGGCGGCGCGGGGCTACATGATCTCCCGGCGCCACGGGCAAATCTTCTTTTCGAGGGAGTCGATGCCGTAGGAACAGAGCGAGGCGATGAGCGCGATGAGCAGCATCCCGGCGATGACCATGGACGCCTTGCCCGAGTTCATGCCCTGCACGATGACGAAACCGAGGCCCGAGCGGGCGCTGACGAGTTCGGCGGCGAGCACGCAGCTCCACGCCCCGCTCAGGGAAATTTGCAGCCCGGCGAAGATGGACGGCACGGCGGCGGGGAAGGAGACTTCCACGATTTCTTTCATGCGGCCTCCGCCCGCCATGCGGACCACATCATACAATTCCTCGTCGATGAGCCGGATGCCGTTGTAGGCGTTGAGCACGATGGGCACGAACGCGCCGATGGCGATGATGAATATCTTCGGCTCCTCACCGATGCCGAGCCACAGGATGGAAAGGGATACCCACGAAATGGGCGGCATGGGCTTGATCAGGTTGAAGATGGGATTGAAGAACGCGTTGAAATACTTGTTGATGCCCATGAAGAATCCCAGCGGGATGCCGAGGGCGCAGGCGATGCCGAATCCGATGAACACGCGGCGGGTGGAGTCCCACGCGTGATCCCACAGCCCTTTCCCGGCGAGCCTCCGGGTCATGAGGTTCCCGATTTCCTGCAACACTTCATGGGGATAGCATAGCCCGCGCCCGAAAACGCCCATGTAGACGGTCCAGTACCACAGCCCGAGGAACAGGGAGACGGAAACCGTATGCAGGAACCAGCGGTTCATCAGGATGTCGTCGAGGCGCAGGGGACGCCGCTCACGGGATTCGATCTGGATTTCGTTGGCGATGGATTGGGACATGGCTTACCTCCGCATCCCGGCGAGGAGCTTCTTTTCGACGTAGTGGATGAGGATGCCGATGAACACGCCGGTCATGGCCACCGTCACCATGCCGAGCACCACCAGATCCGGTCTGCCGAGCTTTCTGCCGCACTGGATCAGGAATCCGAGGCCTCCGTTGGCAGCGAGGAGTTCCGCGCCCACAAGATTCATCCAGCACCACGCCAGCGCGATCTGGAGCGCGCCGAAGACCATAGGCAGGGCCGAGGGGATGCATACGGTCCAGAAAAGCTGCCAGTTCGTCGCGCCGTAGAGCCTGCCCATCTGGAGAAAGACCGGATTGGTCATGCGCACGCCCACATAGGAATTGATGACGCAAGGCACGATGCCGCCGATCCAGATGATGAACACCTTGCCCGTCAGGCCGATGCCGAACCAGTAGATGGTCAGCGGAATCCACGCGATGGGCGGGATGGGCCGGATGAATTCGAAAATGGGGCGCGCGAGCCCTTCGGCCAGCCGGAACCAGCCCATGGCCAGGCCGAGCGGGATGCCGACGGCGAGGGCCAGAAAGTAGCCGAGGAAGGCTTCCTTGATGCTGATCCACGCGTGCTCCTGAAGGAGCATCCCGTCGGGGCTCGCGTTGGCGAGCTTGGCGAAAAACAGCTCCACCACGGCGGACGGCGACGCCAGAAGCGTTTGCGGGACAAGTCCCATGTCCACAATCAGCTCCCACGACAGGAAGAACAGCGACAACGAAAGGAGCGGCAAAAGGATCAGGGCGCGCTGCCTGTGCGTCTTTACCTGTTGATACTGACTCATGATTCCCTCGCTTGTCCGGCAACCGGAACCACCTTTTCCCGCGCATGGCCGCGAAACGTCCGGCTCTCTGGCTGCGATGGCCTCCCTTTTCGGAGGGGACGGTCTTCCGCCTCGGGCGGGCCGGGGATGCCCCGGCCGCCGGGCGTTTTTCCATTCAAGACGTGCGGAGCATCGCCGCGCTAGTCGAGCTTGTAGCCGCCGAGGGGCTTTTCCTTGATGGATTCCGCGGCCATCTTGAGGAACGTGCCGTTGATGTAGCCGGAACCGCGGATCTTCTTCACTTCCTCGGGAGAGAAGCGCCCCTGCGAGGCAAAGAAGTCGAGCACCTTGTCCTGCCACTGTTCGACCTGGCTGGGGCCCTTGGAATCGTCAAAGATGGCAAGCTGCTGGTCGATGTCGAAAACCGGATGGTATTCAAGATCCATCTTGGCCATTTGCGGCTCGATGTCCTGCCCGGCCCACTCGGTCCAGAAGCGGTGATACTGCTCGGCGAGCTTGGGATTCTTGATTTCCTTCTTGATCATGTTCACGCCGCGCAGCCAGACGCGCAGGAACTTGACCACGATGTCGGGGTGGGCGTCACAGAAGGCCTTGTCGCCCACGAGGGTGAGCGTGAGGACCGCGTTCACGTCGCCGGGCTGATAGATGAGCTTGTTGCCCCGTTCCATGCCGATGTAGAGCCACATGGGCCAGATGCCCGCGAAGTCGCCGATGCCCGCGTCAAAGGCCGCCAGCACCTGCGCCGGGTCCATGTTCTGCATGACCACGTCCTTTTCCGTGAGGCCGAGGGCCTTCAGGTATTCGGACATGCCGAAGTGCTGCGAGGAGGACTGGGTATAGAGGAAGGTCTTGCCCTTCACGGTTTCGGGAGAGCCGAGGAGGTTCGGATACTCGGGGTTCCAGCCCTTCACCTTGAGGGCGGGATTGTCGGGCCGCACCGTGACGGCGTTGACCCACGATTCGTCGTTGGCGATGCCGATGAGGTAGGTATTGTAGCGGAGCGCGCCCACGAGGATGGGGACCGTGCCCGTGCCGCCCACGACCCATTGCTTGGCGGGGAGGGCTTCAAGCTGATCCATGCCGGTCTGGAAGAAATGGATCTGGAAATCCAGCCCCTCGTCCTTATCCCATCCCTGTTCCTTGGCGTACCAGAAGATGAAGGATTCGTGTTCCGGCATGGCGCAGATGTCGAGTTTGAACGGCTTTTCCGCAGCAGCGGCGGAGGGCGCGGGGAGGCACATCAGAGCCAGCGCAAAGAGGATCGTCAGGGTTCTCAAGGCCTTCATGTGAAACTCCTTCGTGAAAGGGTTGCATGGGGGGGGAAAACCCCGCCGGGGCGTTACCACCAGCGGATCAGCTCGGTGACCTGTTTGCGGATGCGGATGAAGTCGTCGGATACGGTGTCCCTCGGGCGGGGCAGATCCACGACGATCTCCTTCTTGATGTTGGTGGGCTTGTTGGTGAGGACGAGGATGCGCTCCGCCACGTAGACCGCCTCTTCGATGTTGTGGGTGACGAAAAGGACCGTCGATCCGAGGGCCTTCCACAGCTTGACCAGCTCGTCCTCCAGATAGAAGCGCAGCTTGATGTCGAGCTGTCCGTAGGGCTCGTCCATCATGAGCAGGTCCGGCTCGACGGCGAAGGCGCGGGCCACGGCGATGCGCTGTACCATGCTCGCGGAAACCTGATTAGGGTAGAGTTCGGCGGTGTCCGCGAGCCCGACGAGGGGAAGGATGGCGTCGAGCTTGCCTTCGATGAGCTTCTTGTCCCACCGCTTGATTTCCATGCCGTAGGCGACGTTTTCGCGCACGGTGCGCCACGGGAAGCAGGTAGGCTCTTGGAACACGAAGGAAATGTTGTGCTTTTGCGGATTGGCGGGTTCGCCGTCGATGTAGATGTCGCCTTCGGACGTGGGCATCAGCTTGGAGAGGCAGTTGAGGAACGTCGTCTTCCCGCAGCCTGTGGGACCGACGATGGCAAGGAATTCGCCCTTGCGGATGGTGAAGTTCATGTCGTCGAGGACGAGCAGATCGCCGAAGCGTTTGGTCAGGTTCTTTACTTCAATCTTGATCGGCCGGGCGTCCTGTGTGGTCATGGCGGTTCTCCTTCTGGATGGCGCTCCTTCCGGCGGCGGGATCAGTCTTCGAGATCAAGGACGCAGAGGTAGTATTTCTTCACATACTCTTCTATGCGCCACACGGTCCGGGAGCCTTGCGGGATGATGAAGGCGTCGCCGGGCTTCACCAGCGTCTTGCGGCCCTGCGCGTCTTCAATCTCGGCGGAGCCTTCGGTAATGACGCACAGCTCCGTGCTCGCATGGCAGGGAAGTTCAAACGCCCCCGCCCGGCAGTCCCACACGCCCGCGTGCATTTTCCCCGAGGGATGGACGGCATTCCGCCAGACATTGGTGCGCGGATCGCCGTCCAGAACATGTTCAGGGCGGCCGGGCACATGTTTCACGGCTTGCTCCGTTCCCAGAAAAATCAGTCCTGTGTCCATTATTGCTCCAATTTTTTGAACGATGTTCTTTTAATTTGAACTTAGAGGCATTATTTCCTAACCCCAAAAGCTTGTCAAGCCTTTTGTTCTTTTTTTCTTGAGCATGGCAAGAAATGGATGGATCGGTTTTGATAAAACAGATTATTCAAGTATAATTCATATGTTGTATGAATCAGAGAAGTGAGTGGAGGTGACGTATCCGGGTTGCGGGTGGTGAGGATGGACGTTTTTTCCCCGCGTGGTCAGATTTCGGGTGTTGCTTCTCGTGGTATCTGTGGAGAGCGTCCTCTTCGCTTTAAGCAAGCAATCTCTCCGTTTTCCTCCTGTTTTTTGAGATGAGGCCGTTGGAAAAATTTGTTCTTTTTATTTGAATATGTTTTGTATATTTTATATGAACGGAAAAGGAAGGCCCTGTTCCGGGCTGTTCTCTCCGCAAAAGCCACCGAAGCTTGCGGGCGGAGGCCGGCGGATCTGCGCGCCGGAAGAGCAACACGGCGTGAGGAGGATGTATTCCCCGAGAGGAGGCCCGCCCCGTACTTCTTGCGTTTTTTGAGGAAGTATCATTAACTACGCTTGTTCGAATGCACGTTATTCATCATGTGATACAAGAGGATTCCATGAAGCCATCAAACCCTTCCCGCGTCCTGACCCTTGAGCGGGGGTTGCAGATACTCGAGTACATCGTGGAGCGCCGCAATGTGACGGTCACCAATGTGGCAACGGCCTTCGGCATCCAGAAAAGCGCGAGCCATCGTTTTCTGAATACATTGAAATATATGGGGTACGTCGAGCAGACACCCCAGAGCGACTATGCCCTGACGGGACGGCTGCGGTATCTGGCGGAAGGGGTTGTGCCCCGGATCGAGGTGAGGAATTTTGCGCGGCCCTATCTTGAGGAGCTGTCCAAAGCCGCCGAACAGCCGAGCAACCTCGGGCACTGGGACGGCCGGGAAATCACGTATCTCGCGCAGCGGCTCTTCAATTCGGCGCTCGAAGGGTATGCCGCGGGCAACCGCATCCCCGCGTACTGTTCGGCTATGGGCAAGGCCGTGCTCGCCTTCTCACCCCGCGAAGAGGTGGAAGCCTATGTCGCACGGACGCAGTTCACCCGGTTCACGGAAAGGACCATCTGCGATCGCGCTATGTTTTTGAAGGAACTTGAAGCAATCCGTGAGCGGGGCTACGCGGTCATGAATGAGGAAATGGCCGCCCATCTGGTAGGCGTCGCCGCGCCGGTGTTCAACAAGGAAGGCTATCCGCGCTACGCCGTGAGCGTCGCCGGGTTGTGTTTCCGGCCCGTTGAGGCGTTTGTGGCGGAAGTCTGTGATGATGTCGTGCAGACCGCCAGAGAAATATCCGAATTCCTCGCCCACGCGCGCACAATGGAGGACAAGTAGGAATCGGGCAATTGGGAAGGGGAATCCCCCCTTGGCGGAAAGGCGGTTTGCCGGAGGGGTGCCAGAGAAAGCTGGAGCAGACTCTCCGCGCAAGGCGGAACCCCTCGGTGGAGTTTGTGGCGGAACTCCGGAAGGGCAAGAATCCGTGCCTTGTCTGATAAGCAGAACTCCCTTATGATCATGGAAAATCAGTTTGGGAGAACGCCATGCGCCACCGTAGTATTCTATTCCTTCTTGTATTGCTGTGCTGCGTCGCCGTACCCGCGCTGGCTGCTTCGGATCAGGCTCCGGCCTTTGTCCGGACCGCTGTGACCGCGCCTCTTGAGGGCCGCGAACCGTTGCGGGTGATCTTCGCGCCAAACGAAGCCGCGTGCAGAAAAGCTTACGGCGACGACTGGGGCGTGCGGTGCGCCGCCGCTCCGGGGCAGGATGGCGCGGTTGTCTCCGGCGTCCGGCTTTCGCCTGACATCCCCGGCGAATGGCGGTGGTCGGGCGGGGATACGATGGAGTTCCGTCCGAAGAATCCGTGGCCGGAATCCACGGCCTATACGCTTTCTCTGGCGAAGCTGCCGTTGCCGTCGCGCATGAAGCTGGCTTCGCCAAGCCTTTCCTTCTCCACGCCGCCGCTTGCCGTGCTCGAGATGGACGGCCGGTTGTGGATTGATCCCGATCTGAACGGTGAACGGGCCGTTTCGTTTGACGTAAGGTTCACCACGCAGCCGGATCGTCAGACGGTGCAGCGCGACGCCGCGTTGAAGGTTTCCGACAAGAGCCTTATGCTTGCCAAACCCGAGTTCGTCTGGGGTGAAAACGGGACGTGCCTCATCAAGTCGCGGATTTTGAGCCTTGCCAAGACGCCCGCCACGGTGACGCTCTCGTTGCCCGGCGTGGCGGCGGAGGTCCGGCGCGACGGCACGCACTGGAAGATCCCCAAGGGCAAGATGGAGGCCCGTCAGCAGGTGACGGCCCCGGGAACCTCGTCCCTGTTCCGTATCAAGAGTGCCTCGCTCGAAACGTCCCGCGACGCCTCGCTCGCCGGGGAATACCGCCTGACCGTCGAGACGAGTCTGCTCGTGCGGCCCGACGCCTTTGCCAAGGCGGTCACCGCGCTCCAGTTGCCCCGCGCGCTTGAGGAAGGAGCCGTGGAGCCCACCCCGTGGACCAAGGCCCCGGTTGTCGACGAAACGGTCCTCAACCGTGCCAAGCCCGTGAAGATCGAGCCGCTCCAGCCCGCCGATCAGCCTGCGGGCACGTTGCGCTTCAGGGTGCCCGTACCGTCGGACAGTTATCTTTTCCTGAATCTTCCCCAAGGGTTCGGGCCAAGCCCCGCCTTTTCTCTGGCAGGGCCGTGGCGGGAAGTCTTCCATGCCGCCCCGTTCCAGCCGGAGCTTGATTTCCTCCAGCCCGGCAACGTGCTTGCCCTCGGAGGCGAGCGCAAGCTGGATCTCCACGCCAGCGGCCTGACCGCCATCCGTTGGAGGGCTTCGCGCGTCCTCAAGCCGTATCTCGGCTTTCTTGCCACGCAGCCGCAGCCGTTTACCAATACGGATATTCCGTTCGACGCCCTCAGCGACGTGCAGGAAGGCGTCATCGCGCTCAAGCGCACCGATCCGGGCGTGCCGCAGTTTACGGTGCTCGACGTGGCTCCTCTGTTCAAAGATGGGCGCGGGCTCATGCGCATTGAACTGGTGGGCATGGACGGCGACAAGGAAGTCGTCTCCGCCAGCCGCTTCCTGCTGGTGACGGATCTCGGGATGATTGTGAAGAAGAACGCCGACGGAAGCCGCGATGTCTTCGTGTGTTCGTTGTCGGAAGGCAATCCCATATCCGGCGCAGCGGTGCATATCCTCGGAACCAACGGCCTGCCCGTGGCCGAAGCCGTGACCGACGCCGGGGGCAGGGCGGCCTTGCCCTCCGTGTCCGGCCTGAACCGCGAAAAGCGGCCCGTCGCCGTGACCGTTTCGGTGAAGCGCGGCGCGGACGAGGATGCGGCATGGCTGCCGCTCGACGATTACTCCCGCGTCGTGGACTATTCGCGCTTCCCCACGCAGGGGCAGACCAGCAACGCCGACGGCATCAACGCCTATGTGTTCAGCGAGCGCGGCATCTTCCGGCCCGGCGAGACGCTGCGTTTCGGTATGCTCATGCGCCGGGGCGACTGGAAGGCGTTGCCGCCCGACATGCCCTTCTTCGCGGAACTGTCCGATCCCTCGGAACGGACGATCCTGCGGCGGCAATTCGTCGTCGGGGCCGACGGCCTTGCCGAGCTGAGCTGGACCGTCCCCGAAGGCGCGCCCACGGGCCGCTATCGCCTCGACGTGCAGACCCCCAATGCCGACGGCTTTGCGGTCGTGCTCGGTTCCGGGGCCGTGCGGGTGGAGGAATTCCAGCCCGACACCATGAGCCTGTCCGCAACGGTCAACCCCGCTCCCGGCAAGGGCTGGCTCAACGCATCTCAGGCCTCGGCGGACGCGGCCCTCAAGAATCTGTATGGCCTGCCCGCCGTGGACCGTCGCCTGCGCGGTCAGCTTTCGGTGCGGCCCGCATCGCTGTCTTTCCCCGGTTATGAGGATTTCACGTTCCACGATGCCATGCCCTATCGGGGGTCGGCTCTGACGCTGGATCTCGGCGAAGTCCGTACCGACGCGCAGGGCCGTGCCGTGCTGCCGCTGCCGCTGGAAAAGCTGCGCGGCGGAACCCTCCATTGCCGCCTTCTTGTCGAAGGCTTTGAGCCGGGCGGCGGACGTTCCGTGACGACCGTGCGCGACTTCCTTGTTTCTCCGCTTCAGGCCGTGCTCGGCTACCGTCCCACCGGGGCCGGGGGCAATCTCGGCTTCATCCCCAAGGGCAGCGAATCCACGCTGGAATTTGTGGCGCTCGGCCCGGATCTCGGCCGCGCCGATCCCGGCGAGCTGACGTTCTCCGTGGCGGAGCGACGGTACGTGACCAGCCTCGTCACGGACAAGGACGGGCGTTACCGTTACGACGAAACCCCGGTCGACCGGGAAATCGTTTCCTCAAAGCGGTCTTTCGACGCTTCCGGCAATCTGGCGTGGGCCGTGCCCACGGACAAGCCCGGCGAATTCCTGCTCAGCGTGCGGAACGCCTCCGGCCAGATCATGGCCCTCGTGCCCTTCACGGTGGCGGGCAACGACGACCTGCGCCTCGCCGGGCGGGACGAATTGCCCTCCGGCAACCTGCGCCTGCACATCGACAAGGCAGACTATGCGCCCGGCGAATCCATCCGGTTGTTCCTGTCTTCGCCGTACGACGGCATGGGCCTGATCACGCTGGAGCGCGACAGCGTTGCGGCCTCCCGCTGGTTCCGCGTCCGCGCCGGGAACAGCGTGCAGGAAATCGCGGTTCCCAAGGATTTCGAGGGCCGCGCCTATGTCAACGTGTCGCTGGCCCGTTCCCTGTCCTCGCCCGACGTGTTCATGCAGCCGCACAGTTACGCGGTGGCTCCGCTCACCGTGAATGTGGCGCGGCGGGACATGGGGCTCAGGCTCAAGGCTCCGGAACAGGTGCTGCCCGGTAGCGCGCTCTCGGTATCCCTGTCCGCCCGCCATCCGGGAAAGGCGTTGATTTTCGCCGTGGATGAGGGCGTGCTTCAGCTCACCGCCTTCGCCACGCCCGATCCTCTGCGTTATCTGCTCAACGACCGGGCGCTGGAAGTGGAGACGCGGCAGATGTTCGATCTGCTCATGCCGGATCACGGCCAGCTCCGCATCCCGGCCTTCGGCGGCGATATGGCCTTGTCCGGCGGGCGGTTCCACAATCCTTTCAAGCGCAAGGCCGAACCGCCCCTGAGCTGGTGGTCCGGCATCGTGGAGGTGGGGGCTGAGACGTCCGTCACCATCCCCGTTCCCGGCTATTACAACGGCCGCGTTCGCATCATGGCGGTGGCGGCGTCGCCGGATACGGCGGGCCGCGCCGAAACCGACGCCACGGTGCGCGGCCCGGTGGTTCTGACGCCGCAGCTTCCGGTTCTGGCTTCGCCGGGCGACGAGTTCGAGGCCGCGCTTGCCGTCGCCAACAATACGGGACAGCCGGCTTCCTTTGCGCTGGCGTTGTCGCCTGACGAGGCCCTGCGCGTGGTTTCCCCGCCGCCCGTTGAAATAGCCGTAGGCGCGGGTTCCGAAAGGGTGATTCCGTTCCGAGTCAAGGTCGGGGATGTGCCCGGCAACGCGGAACTGCGTTTTGCCGTGACCGATGCCGCCGGAAACCGGACTGTCCGTTCCGCAACGCTGTCCGTGCGTCCGGCTTCGCCCCTGCGCGAAAGTTTGAGCGTCGGGTCGGCCTCCGCCTCCACGGTTCTGAAGACAGGGCGCGAGCTGTACCCCTACGAAGCCAAGGGTTCCGCTTCCGTTTCGGCGCTGCCCCTGCCCGCGTTGCGTGGGCTGATCCGTTATCTTGACGCCTATCCGTACACTTGTGCGGAACAGCGCATCAGCCGGGCCATGCCTTACGCGCTGCTCATGAATCGGCCCGAACTGCTTGCCGATGCGGGCAGGGCGCCGGACGCGGCGCGCAAGCTCGCCCGGGAACGCATGGACGAGGCCGTGCAGGGCATCCAGTCGGCGCTGAATTGGCGGGGCGTGTCCCTCTGGCCCGGCGGGGAGCCCGACGTGCTGGTCACGGCCTATGCCGCCGATTTCCTGCTGACCATGCGGGAGTCCGGGGCGGCTCTGCCCGGCGGTTTGCTGGCCGAGGTCTTCGGGGCGCTTGAGAATGCGCTGGATCGGGTGCCGGATTCGCTGGAAGAAGGCCGTGCCCAAGCCTATGGGCTGTGGGTCTTGACCCGCGAAGGCCGCATCACGACGCAAGCGATGGAGCAGCTCGTTTCGCAGCTTGAGGACAGGTTCCCCGAGTGGCGGAAGGACGTGGCTTCCACGCTGTTGGCGGGAAGCTGCGCGATCATGCGCATGAACGACGATGCGCGTCATCTGATTGCGCTTTACCAAGCTCCGGGCCCCGATTTTCAGGCTAGCGGCTATCTCGACGCGTTGGGCGTTCAGGCATTGCGGGCGTCGGTTCTGGCCCGGCATTTCCCTGATATGCTGGATACGCAGCGCACTGAACTGGCACAAGAACTGCTCGATGTGCTGAATGGCGGGCGGTATGTGACCCTTTCCGCATCCCTTGGCGTCCGCGCCCTGCTCGACATGGGGGGCGCGGCGAACATGCCTTCCGGCATTTCTTTGCGCTGCACGTCCATGCAGCCGGGGTTCGAGCCCGTGGAATCCGCGCCCGCGGATCTTGGAGGCATGTTGACGCTTTCCGCGCCCGGGTGTGCGGCGTATGCGCTGGATATGCCCGCGGGTTCCCAGCCTCTGTACTGGGAAGTTTCGGCGCAGGGTTTCGACCGCAAGCCGCCGTCCGAAGCCTTGGCACAGGGGCTTGAAGTGTCGCGTGAATACCTTGATGCCGAAGGGCGGCCCGTGACGACGGTGAAGCAGGGCGATGTGGTGACGGTGTCCATTTCCGCGCGTTCGCATGGAGGGTCCGTTTCCGATGCGGTCATTGTGGATCTGTTGCCCGGCGGGTTCGAAATGGTGCTCAATTCTGACATCAAGGGCCAAAATCCAAGCGGTGAGTCGGGCTACAAGTCCGTCGATCGCCGCGAGGATCGGATGATTGTGTTTTCGGATCTGGCTGTGGAGCCCTCCGTGTTTACGTATAAGATCCGTGCCGTGAACAAGGGCGTGTACACGCTTCCGCCTGTGCAGGCCGAAGCGATGTACAACCGTAGCCTTCAGGCGCACTCGGCGGGCGGGGTCATGGGCGTCGAGTAGGAAGCCTCCGGCGGCAACCCCGCCCGGGGACGAGCCGCCCCCCGGACCCCGGCGAAACCGGTGGTGCAGCGGTCAGAGGCGGTATTCGACATCCCGAGCGGCGTTACCGCTCGGGATGTTTGATATAATGATTATATTGTGGTTGGATAATAAGGAAGTATGGCTGAGGGGAAAATCAGACCCAAAGGGCGGCAAAGTCATGACCGTTAGGTTTACGGGCATCGCACGTAGAGCAATTCCCCCAAACAGGGCCAAGGAGTGGAAGCCCTTTGTCGCCGGAGGCGTTTCCCAAAGGATTTCATGTGCGCAAAACCATCGCTTTCGCCTTCGTGCTGGCGTTGCTGTTGCCGATCGCGGCGTTCTGGGGCTGGCTTGTCCTGAGTCCCAAACCGCCGCTTCTGGACGGCGTGCCGTTTTCGCCGCTGGTGCTGGATCGGGACGGGAATCTGCTCAGGCTGGGCCTTTCCGAAGATGAAAAATACCGTGTCCGTATCCGGTTGAACGAGGTCGCCCCCGAGATGGTGCGGGCGGTGCTGCTTTACGAGGATCGGCATTTCTACCGGCACCCCGGCGTCAATCCGTTGTCCCTGCTCAGGGCTTCGGCGGGGATGCTCGGCGGGGCACGGCGTATGGGCGGTTCCACGATTACCATGCAGGTGGCCCGGCTCCGGCTCGGCCTGTCCACAACCACGCTTTCGGGCAAGTTTGCGCAGATGGCCCGCGCCCTTCAATATGAATACCATTATGGCAAGGGGGAAATCCTTGAGGCGTATTTCAACCTCGCGCCTTATGGCGGCAATATCGAAGGCGTCGGCGCGGCGGCGCGCATTTATTTCCGCACTACCTCCGGACGCCTTACCCGGACCGAAAGCCTTGCCCTTGCCGTCGTGCCGCAGAATCCGGTCAGGCGCTCTCCGCTGAACGGCCCGGATTTCGAGGCCGCCCGTGCCCGGATGCAGATGCTTGCCGATGCCGAAGACGCTCCGGGCGGTGGGCAGGGGGCGACTGCTTCTTTTGGCGCGTCGGGTTTCGCCTTGGGGAGGGCCCTGCCGCCGCTCCGGGTGTATGGTCCGGCGCGGCTGCCGTTCGGGGCTCCGCACGTTTCGAGCGAGACGCTTCCGTTGTCGCGGGGTGGGGAGCCTGTGCGCACCTGTATCGACAGCGGGTTGCAGCGGCTTATGGAGAGGGCCGTTGCCGGATTCGCGGCACGGGGAAGGCGTTATGGCCTGAACAATGCGGCGGCGCTGCTCATCCATTGGCCGAGCATGGAGATCCGGGGGCTCGTGGGGTCGGCCGGTTTTTCTGACGCCGCCATATCCGGACAGGTGGACGGAACCCGTGCCCGGCGTTCGCCCGGCTCGACGCTCAAGCCCTTCATTTACGGCATGGCTCTGGATCAAGGGCTGATCCATCCGCAAACGTTGCTTCCCGATTCGCCGCGCAGTTTTGGCGGCTATGACCCAGAGAATTTCGACCGGGTGTTCCGCGGCCCCTTGCCCGCTCATGAGGCTCTGCGCGCCAGCCGTAACCTGCCCGCGATTCTGTTGGCCTCGCAGCTGCGCCCGGGTTTTTATGGCTTTCTGCTGCGCGCCGGGGTGGATCTCCCGTTCAGCGCGGACCATTACGGCCTCAGCCTCGTGCTCGGCGGCGCGGAGGTTTCCATGCGCGAGCTTGGCGGCCTGTATGCTATGCTGGCGAACAAGGGCGTGTGGCGGCATCCCCGTCTGTACGAGGGGGAAGCGGCTGGTTCCGCCGTGCCTCTGCTGTCGCCCGAGGCCGCCGTCGTAACCCTGCGTATGCTGGAGGATGACGCCCATTTCGTCAGGTCGAAAGAAGGGCCTGTCCCGCTGCGCTTCAAGACCGGAACCTCCAACGGGTTCCGCGACGCGTGGACGGCGGGCGTGGTCGGCCCCTATGTGTTGGTGGTCTGGGTGGGGAATTTCGACAATACGCCGAACCCGCTGCTTGTGGGCGGCGATGTGGCGGCTCCTTTGTTCACGGATATCGCGCAGGCGCTGGCGTCCGACGCCGGGCCGCTCGATGATCTCGTTCCCGTTCAACAGGAAGGCCTGAACATTACCCGCGAAACCGTGTGCACGGCGACCGGGGATCTCGATGTCTCCCTGTGCGGGGACACCACCGAAACGTGGTACATCCCCGGACGCTCCCCTACGCGTTCCTCGGGCGTGTTCCGCACCATCCTCATTGATGCGGAAACCGGGCTGCGCGCCTGCCGCCCGGTTCCGGGCCGGACCGAGGAGCGCGTATGGGAATTCTGGCCTTCTGATTTGCAGGCGTTGTTCCTGCGGGCGGGCGTAGTGAAGCCGCCGCCACCGCCTTTCAGTCCGGAGTGCGGTCCGGAAGCCGGCGTACAGCCCGGGCGTCCTCCCCGGATCATCACTCCGAAGGACGGAGTTGTGTATCAGAGGCGGTTGTCCGATCCGGAACGGAGCGGCATTCCGCTCGTTGCGAGCACGGATGCGGACGTCAGCGCCGTGTTCTGGTTCGTAAAGGATCGGTTTATCGGGCGCGGCGTACCCGGCGAGCCGTTGGTCTGGCACCCTGGCGACGGCGCGCAGATGTTGCGCGTTGTGGATAATCTCGGGCGGGCGGCCATGCAGAAGATTGTGGTCAGGACTCTGCCGTAGGACAGATGTGTGTTGAAGGAATCTGGAGCCGTTAAGGGCGAGACTGTTACATCTATCAAGTATTCTTACGCAAAAGGGCGACACCGGTTTATGGTGTCGCCCTAGCTTTTTGTAAAGAGCCATGCCTTCGGCGCGTCCGTTCACGCCGGGGTCCGGGGTGCGGCTCGCACCCCGGACAGGGGCAAGGGACGGCAGTCCCTTGCCGCCGGGGGCATCCCCCTACGCCGAGCCGCAGGGGATGCCGTACTTCTTGAGCTTGGCGTACAGGGTGGAGCGCTTCATCCTGAGCAGGGTCTCCGCGCCGCTGGGACCGCGCACGCGGCCTTCGGTGCGCTCCATGATGTGGCGCAGATAGCGCTCCTCAAGCTCGGAGAGCGTCGGGACGTCCGCAACGGTTTCGAGAAATGGGGAAGGGCGATCGGCGGGCTGATGCGCTGCGGGCGAAGCCCCGAGCACGAAGTCGAGCTGCCCGGCATTGTTCAGAATAACCGCCCGTTCAATCTCATTTTTGAGTTCGCGCACATTGCCGGGCCAGTCGTATTCGCACAGGCGGCGCTGCTGTTCCGGGGAGAGCGGCAGGGGGTGCTTGTCGTGGCGCCGGGCGAAGTGCTCGATGAAGGCCTGTACCAGGCCGGGGATGTCCTGCTTGCGTTCGCGCAGGGGCGGGATGGTCAGGGGGACGACGGAGATGCGGTACAGCAGGTCTTCGCGGAATCGCCCTTCCCTGACTTCTTTCCACAGATCGCGGTTGGTCGCGGCCACGAGCCGGAACCGGGAAAGGATCTCCCGAGTGCCCCCCAGACGCATGAAGCGCTGATCCTGCAGGACGCGCAGAAGCTTGGTTTGAATGAGCGGCGGGATCTCGCCCACTTCGTCGATGAAGAGCGTGCCTTGGTCGGCGAGCTCGAAGAGGCCGATCTTCTGCCGGATGGCCCCGGTGAACGCGCCGCGCTCATAGCCGAAAAATTCGCTCTCGAAAAGGGATTCCGGCATACTCGCCGGGTGCACCACTACGAACGGCCCGCTCCGCAGGCTGATCTGGTGGATGTTCCGGGCCATGATTTCCTTGCCCACGCCGGTTTCGCCGAGGATGAGCACGGGCGCGTCGGTTATGCCCACCCGCAGGGCTTGTTCGAGGGAGGCCCGCAGGCCCTCGCCGACAACCGGGATCATGTCGCCGTCTTTCTGTCGGGTAATGGCAAGGAGGCGATCCTGTTGCTGGCTGGCTTCTTCGGTACGGACGAGCTCAAGCCGCAGGCCGGACCGGACTTCAGCCGCGAACAGCCGGGCGAGATCGTGGAGCAGGGCCGGGGAGAGGCGTTGGAACATGCCGCTGGTGAAGGCGCTGTCCATATAGAGGAGCCACGGGTAGGGCTCGCCGACGTCGAGCGCGAGGCACAGCCGCTGGTGTTCACTGTGGGTGGAGGCGGCATTGCGGAGGATGCTTTCCAGCCACTCCATACAGCTCCGCATCCCGTCGCTTTCCAGCTCCATACGGGTGAGGTTCACCGAGGCCACGAATTCTGGCCTGCCGTCGTCGGTGGGGCGGAACAGCGCGGCGCGCTCGGACTGGAGTTCCTGTTGCGCGATGTCGAGCAGATGCTGGAACAGTTCGTCGCTCCGATAGGCGGTCGGTTCGCGGTTGAAGGCTGCGTGGCAACGGTCGAGAAGGATGCGGCCCGGCGTGTCCTCGGCCTCCGGCTCGGGTGCGGGGGCGAGGGCCGGGAACGCTTCCCCGGTCGCCGCGATGGCGGCGGTGCGGTAGGAGGCGTTTTCGTCGAGCGGGTGCCCGATGATCTCGGCGACGGACTTGCGCTGCTGGTGGGCTTCACGGTGCTGGCCCATCGCTTCGAGCATCTTGGCGAGTTCGTGATGGGTGAGTACGAGTTCGCGGGGATCTCCGGTGGGTTCCAGTTCGCGCAGGCTGTCGTGGAGGAGGGAGACGACTTCTTCGGCGGGCGCGCCCCGCCCTCGGAGGCGCAGGGCATGGGCCCGCAGCGCCGTGCCCCGGAGCTGGCGGTTGGGCTGGCGGAGGAAGGTTTCGATCGTGGCTTCCACCTCGTAACGCGGGATGGGCGGGTAGCCCCGCTGCTCGAAGACGTAGAGGAGATCCAGCACGAGAGGATCGAGGAAAGGCGAATGGGGGACCCCGCGCGCGGCGGCGCGCAGGGTTTCGTTGCGGAGGACGCGGTAGGCGGCGTCGGTGCGGCCCGAAAGGTGGTGGTAGACGGCGAGGGCGCGCACGGCGCTGGAAGCGATCTTATGGTTCTGCTCGGGAGGGACGCAGTTGAGGAGGTAGTCGATTTTGACAATCGCTTCGTCCAGCGCGCCTTTACGGAGGAGCAGGAAGCACAGGTGGGCGATCCAGAGCATGGCGACGAGGCGTTCCCCGGCGAGTTCGGCGGTCTGGCGCGCGGATTCGATGATGCCGGTGGCGAGAGGGTACTCGCGCAAGTACATGGCGGCCTGGCTGGCGCAGAAGGAGAGGGGCTCGAAAAAGCGTTTGTACCACCAGTGATCCTGCGCGGGGCGGCGCGCATAACACTGCAGGGTTTCACGGAAATGGCCCTTGAGGAAGTTTTCGATGCCTTCAAAGACCGGGATGCGATCCTGCATGTCCTGTTCCTTGAAATGGCGCATCTTTTCCGAACCGTGGAAAAAGCGGTCCGTGAGCGGCGGCTCTCCGCCCGAGAACAATTGCAGATACTGCCGGAAAATCCAGATCATGGGCATGAAGCGTTCGCTGTTGTTACGGGCCGCGACCTCGTAGGCGAGCGGGGAGAGTTCCGTGGCGAGCTGGAGGTAGTGATGTGAAAAAATACACATGCTCTGAACCACAAGTACGAGTTCGGCGTACCGCCAGCTTTTCTGGCCTGCGTCGTCCATATGCGCGCGCCCCCAGCGGAGCAGGAACTGCACGACCATCTCGAAACAGGCGAATACGGCTGGTTCGTTGTCCTTGAGGCGGTCGTCGATGAAGCGGACCACGATTTCGCAGTCTTCCAGTGTAGCGTCTCCGCCGAGTACGCCCATGTGATAGGGGACGCCCGTATCCGGACAGGTGCTGCACAGGGTTTCGGCCATGTCTTCCAGCAGATCCGGCTCGATGCGGGTGATGGCCCATGCCGGGGCTCCGGAACCGCCGTCAGGGGAGCCCTCTGCGGGAGCGGCGGCGACATGCTTCTGAAGGGAGAGCTCCCTCAGCGCGGAGCGGACACGGATTTCGGGCAATCCGGTGATGGCGGCGAGTTCCCGTTCGTTGAGCGGGCGTGCGGAAAGCTGGAGGGCGAGCAGGAGCGAAGCGTGAGGGACACTGGAGGAGAGGGTGGGCATGGCGCGGACTCCTTGGGTGGGGCGTCCTGTTTTTTAGACGCATCCTGATTTCTGGACGCTGTTCATCCCGTTTTCTAGACGAGTGATAGTTCGCATTTTATCATGCTGTCAAGAACTTCTTGAAAAACGCTCGATTGCATGACTTGAGCCTTTTGGCATCCCCCTTGCTCTTTTAAACACATGTACCCGCTGGAGGGTGCGCATTCCAATGCCTCAAGGAGGATGTCTTCATGCAATATGCCAGTGTGTTGTTGTTCAACGCCGTGGTCCTGACTCTTGATGGAAACGATGCCGTGGCTTCGGCCCTCGCGCTGGACGGCGACCGTATCCTTGCCGTCGGCGATAGGGACGGGCTGGCTCCGCTCATCGGACCGGACACGGAATGCCGGGACATGGGGGGCGCTGCCGTGCTCCCCGGCTTTTACGACGCCCACGGGCATATTCTGATGACCGCGCAAGGACGCGGGCGCGTAAACCTCAATTCGCCGCCTCTTGGGACCTGCCGGACGCTCGGCGACATCCTTGCCGCCATCCGGGCCCGTGCGGCGGAAACGCCCGAGGGCGAATGGGTGCTTGCCTGCGGCCTCGACGATACGCTGCTGGCGGAAAAGCGGTTCCCCAGCCGTTGGGAACTGGATGAGGCTGCTCCGCACAATCCCGTGTTCGCACAGCATATTTCCGGCCATTTGTGCGTCCTGAACAGCGCGGCCCTGAAGCTGGCCGGGATTGACCGCCATACGCCGGCCCCCGCCGGGGGCATCATCCGGCGCGATGCGGACGGCGAACCGGACGGCGTGCTTGAGGAAAGCCCGGTCTATGAAACCATCATGCCGCTGCTGCCCACGCAGACGCGGGAGCAGCGGATCGACGACCTTGCCGCCACCACGCGGGATTACGCCGCGCGGGGCATCACCACGGCGGTGGACGCGGCCTTGTTCTCCTACGACGACGCGGAGCTTTTGCGCACCGTACAGGAGCAGGGGCGCCTCGCGGTCCGGGTGCACGTCAATCCCTTTATGTCGCTCGATCCTGACGATCCGCGGCTGGCGTTCGATGGGAAGGATGTGACCATCGGCGGGGTCAAGCTGCTCGCGGACGGCTCTTTGCAGGGCTATACCGGCTACCTCACCAAACCCTACCACACCCCGTATCAGGGCGACCCCGAATGGCGGGGCTATCCCACGCACAGCCGCGAGAATTTGTTCGCGCTGATCGAAGCCGCGCATGGGCGTGGGCAGTTCCTCATCCATACCAACGGCGATGCCGCCACCGACGACGCCCTTGATGCGCTTGAAGCCGCGCAGGCCAAACATCCCCGCAAGGATTGCCGCCACATCCTGATCCATGCCCAGACGATCCGCGAGGAACAGCTCGATCGCCTCGAAGCGGCGGGCTACACGCCTTCGTTCTTCACCGCCCATGTCTATTACTGGGGCGACCGCCACCGGGATCTGTTCCTTGGCCCGGAACGCGCCGCCCGGATGGACCCCATGCGCTCCGCGCTGGATCGCGGCCTCGTGATTACCGCGCACTGCGACTCCCCCATCGTCCCCGCCGATCCGTTGCTGTCCATTTGGGTCAGCGTCAACCGCCTGACATCCTCCGGTCAGGTCCTTGGTCCGGATCAGCGCATTTCCGTGCTCGAAGCCCTGCGCGCCCATACCTTTAACCCCGCGTGGCAGAATTTCCAGGAAAACGCCAAAGGCTCCATCGAGCCCGGCAAGCTGGCCGACCTTGTGGTCCTCGACGCCAATCCGCTGGAAGTCGATCCCGCCGATCTGCGCAACATAGGTATTCTGGAAACCATTGTAGGCGGGAAAACCGTGTATTCCGCCCGTGCCTGATTGACGCGCGGGCGTGCTCATCCGCCCGCGCCGTCTTCCTTCAACCGCGGGCTCCGCTCCCGCACGAACAAGAGGATCCGCCCATGTCCCAAGCCACCCAGACGACCCCGATCGAGGCTCCCGTGGAAGAACCGGCCGTTCCTGTCAGCCGCCCCCGTTTTATGTTCGCCTTTGTCGTCTTGTACATGCTGTTCCTGCTTGACTTCTCGGCGCGCCTCGGCGTGACTTCCGTGTTCCCCGCCATGCAGAAAGCCCTCGGGTTGACCGACTCCCAGATCGGCGTGGCCGGTTCCGCCGTGCTCTGCGGTATGACCCTGTTCGTGTTGCCGCTTTCCTTCATCGCGGACAAAACGTCCAAGAAAAAAGCCATCACTCTCATGTCCGGCCTGTGGGGAGTAGGCTGTCTGCTGTGCGGGCTCGTCTCGAACTTCTTCCTCATTCTGCTTGGCCGGTTCATGGTCGGCATGGGCAACGCCAGCTATGCCCCGGTGTCCGTATCCATGCTGACGAGCTGGACCAAAAAGTCCCGCTGGGGCTCGGTGATCGGGCTGTACAACTCCTCCATGTCCGTGGGCCTCGCCGTTGGGACGGCCGTAGCGGGCATCCTGGCGCAGAGCATCGGCTGGCGCGCGCCGTTCATCGTGATGGGCGTGGTGACGTTGCTGTTCATGGTGCTTTCCATGGCTCTGCCGAAGACTTCGGCCAAGCCTGAAAACGCCAAAAAAGACGAGGTGAGCCTGAAGGAAGCCTTTGGCGTTACCTTGAAGAACAAGACGCTCGTCATGCTCGGTATAGGCGTCGGCCTCGGCAACATGGTCTATTCCAGCATGGTGGCGTGGATTCCTATGTTCCTCGTCCGCGAAATGGGCTGGACCAGCGCGGAAGTGGGGGCGTACATGAGCCCGGTATACCTGTTCACCGGCATTGTGATCACGCCCTTGTCCGGGATCATTTCCGACCGTCTCGGTCGGTGGAGCCGCAAAACCCGTGCGTGGCTCGGCGTTCCCTGTTTCGTCCTGTTGGCGGCCTGTTTCGGCTTCGGGTTTATGTTGAAGAGCTTCCCCCTCATCGCGCTTGGGGTCATGCTCTTCCTCATCCCGGTTACCGGCATCCATATCGCTACGCAGGAGCTCGTCCCCGCCCGCTACAAGGCGTCGGCCTACGGGACCTATGTGACGTTCCTCCAGGGGCTCGGCTTCTTCGGCCCCATGCTGGTGGGTGCCCTGTCCGATGCGTTCGGCCTGAACATCGCCATAGTGTATGTGCAGTTCGTCTTTGTGCTTGGCGCGCTCATGCTCCTGTGCGCGGGCTTCACGTATCAGGGAGATTTCGACCGCGCCCGGGCGCTTGAGAAGCGGTAATATCGGGAAGCAGAGGTCTTTTCCGCTCTTTCTTTTTGGATTTGGATAACAAAGCGGCATGACGGGCGTTCATGCCGCTTTGTTTTGGGTGAGCGGTGCGGTGCTCTGCTATGTATGAGACTAGGGAAAGCGGGAACGGGCCGCCGTGAGGTCGAAAAAGTTCAGAAAGGGGACGGTTCCGCGACAGTGTATATCAATACCGGCGCATGATTTTGTGCCCCTCCATTTTTCCGTTGTTATTGCTGGGCGGCGTCTTGGGCCGGGTGGATTTCGACAATACTGGTATCGGTCGTTTATATGCCGAAACCTGTGGGTACGTGGACAAGGTGCATCACGAACGCGACAGTTCGGATGTGCGTGGCGCATCAGGCCGCAAGGCTGAATGCGGCAGCGGTTCCGTAAAAAGTGTGTTTTGTATTTGACAATAAATTTCAAAATCAATAATCTCCGCCAAAAGAGAACGCTGCTGCGATGGCTTGCACATACGCTCATCTCACGGGGATTCTGGCTCTTCAGGAGGCCGAGTTGACTTTTTCGTATAAACGGTGCGCGCGGGTACTAACGCTGGTTGCCGTGTCCTTGCTTGGATTGGCGCTGCTTGTCCGGGCTCTCGTCGCCTTTATTGAGGCGTTGGCCGTGCTTTTCCTTGCCGTGGTCGTGGCGTCGTTGGCACTGCCGAGGGGGATCAGCTGGTACTGGCGTCAAGCACGGCGGGAAATCCCGCGATTGTTGCGTAATCTTGGTGATTTGTTGGATAGTTCCGCGTCGGAACCGAAAGCGGCGGCTGACGGGCAGGCGAGAACGGAATGATCCGCAGGCTGCATCACCTGAGAAACGGGCAGAGTGGTTTTGTCGTTGCCATCGCCGCTGCGGGCGAACGTGCCCAGCGCCTCCGGGATATGGGGTTGCTTCCCGGTGTCGGGATTACGGTCATGGGCCGTTCTCCGATGGGGGATCTCTTGTCTCTCCGTGTAATGGGAACCACGCTGGCTTTACGTGTGGCCGACGCTGAGGACGTTACCGTCAGCACGGATGACTGACGTTGCCGAGGTGAATCCTCCTTTTTCCGGTGTCGTGGGAGTCTCTAACGACTTTCCGAGACGGTTTAATGGGCTCTCCAAGGCACCCCTTCCAGAGCGAAGCTCCCGACATGAACTCTAAAAGCGGAACCTCCACTGTTCCCCCGATATTGCTGCTACAGCGGCAAAACCGGGTAATCTCATTTACATTTTTGAATAGTTGCTTATAGTTGGTTAAGATTTTTATTATCAATAATAAAGATCGGCAATCGGCCGATTCGCAATACAACCAGAGAGGAAGTTATGAACAATCGCTTCGGAACGACTTCGGACATGATCATTCAGACGGTGCAGGAAAAAGAAGGATGCGCTTGCCTCGCCATTGACGAAAAAGGTCTGTACCTGACCTCGCCGGCGTATGTGGATCGGCCCCTTGCCGATCCGAACCGCTACGCCGGAAACCGTAAAGATGTGGCTGCCCGATTGAATGCATTGAGCCTTGATGCGGACAGCCTGCTTGAGCAGAACCGGCATCGAATCCCCAAAATTACAGGTGAATCCAAAAAGAAGGTCAACCCTCTTAAGGCATCCAAGCGCAGCATGAAAGGCTGATACGCGGGGTTCATCGGTCCTCATAGCAAAAGCGGAAGGGAAACCTTCCGCTTTTTTTATCAAAAATTGAATAAGGAAGAACAGCAGATAATCGAAGAAGCGTACCATCTGAGGCTTCTGTCTCTGGAGCGGCGACGTGAATATATGGGAATGCCCGTTGAAGCCCACGCGTAAACCGTTTTGACCCATGCACGGAAAAGTTTGTATTATCGTATGCGGCATAGGAAATGGAACATGCTGACGAGACAGGCGAAAAAAAGGAAAAGAGTCGCCTCGGGAATGTCCTTATCAGAAAATCCCTTGTGAGAATCTTTACTAGGGAGGTGCAACAGGATAAGGAATCAGCAAGTGATATTGCCGCCCATTGGGATCGGAAGAAAACGGAAGGGTCCGGTTCCGCGTGGAAAAAGGTTCTTTTTAAGATGGGGAACCAATGGTGTATTTTCTATAATGGGCCATGCCGCGTTTTTGCTCTGAAAATGATTGTTGTGAAATAAGATATAGATATGCTTTTGAGTTGTTGGGAGTATGTCTCTCATGGGCTCAAAGCAGCATCCTGTGTTTTCAATTCCCCAACGGCCCATATCCGGTCTTGATGGTGGGATTGTGTGCTTGAATGCCATTGCCCTATGGCCAGCGCATTTGATGGTCCGGTTACGGCAACTGTTTTTAACGTATTACTTTAAGGATGTTTGAACCACCATGAAGTACGCTTGGACACTGGCGATATGTCTGGCGGTCCTGTGTCTTGCCGCCCCTTCCGAAGCCGCGCCACAGAAGGCGCTTCGGGATGCCCATGTGGATCTCGCATGTGCGGACTGCCACACCGGGCAGAAAAATCCAAAACAGGCCGGGGCGGTATCCTGTGCCAAATGCCATGATGCACCGGAGGTCGCCAAACGGACAGCCTCCCGTGGAAAGAAAAATCCTCATATTTCTCCGCACTGGGGAACGGAGGTTCCTTGTTGGGTCTGCCACAAGGAACACGCCGAAGATCAGAATTACTGCCTCATCTGCCATACGTGGTGATGCGGGGCCTCATTATACTGTACACGGAAACCTGATTTCCGTAAGAAATGGAACAACCCCGGAAGAGATCGCACGCGGCCTTGGTTGGCCGCCGCTGGTTTTCCCGGCGAAGATCTCCCATCCCCAAGCCTCTGGAGGATGCCTATGTCCAGCGCCCCGGCCTCGCAGCCCGCTACGCCCAATCCTGAAAAAGAAAGCGAACTGATTTACGGCCTCGAGTCCCATCCGCCTTTCGGCTCGTCCTTGCTGGCCGCCCTCCAGCACATTTTGGCCATGGTGCTCAGCGTCATGGCACCGCCCGCCATCGTCGCGGGCGCGTTGGGCGTCCCCCCGGAAGCCATCGCCTACCTTGTCAGCATGTCCCTGCTGTTCGCGGGCATCGGGATCTGGTTTCAGGTGTCCCGGCCCTTCGGTATCGGTTCCGGCATGTTGAGCATCCAGGCGACGAGCTTCGCGTTTCCCGGCACGCTCATTGCCGTGGGGGCCCTCCTCATGAAAGAGCAGGGCATGTCGTGGGAGCAGGCGCTATCAACTCTCTTCGGCGTGTGTTTCATCGGCGGGTTTGTGGTCATGGCGGGCAGCCGTATCATGCCGTTTCTGCGCAAGATCATCACGCCCACCGTGGCTGGCATCACCGTTATGATGATCGGCGTCTCCCTCGTGCGCGTGGGAGCGATCGATCTCGCAGGGGGGTTCGCGGCCAAGGCCGATGGAACATTTGGGGACATCTCCAACTTGTTCCTTGGCACGCTGGTCATTCTCGCTATCGTTTGCGTCAACCGCAGCAAGAACCCGCTGTTGCGCATGAGCTCGCTCATCGTGGGCATCCTTGTCGGCTTCGCAGTGGCAATAGTAATGGGCAAGGTCAATTGGAACATCCTTTCCGAACAGCATACCTGGTTCATCATGCCCGTGCCGTTCAAGTTCGGCTTCTTCGGCTTTGACTTGCATTCATTCCTTGTCTTGAGTTTTCTTTTTCTTGTTGTGGTCATTGAGGCCATCGGCGACTTGACGGCCACCAGCGTCGTCTCTGAACAGCCCGTGCGTGGTCGCGTCTACCGTAGCCGTTTGGCGGGCGGCATCCTTTGCGACGGCATGATGACCTCCCTCGGGGCTATATTCGGTTGCTTCCCCGTGGCGACGTTCTCCCAGAACAACGGCGTCATCCAGCTCAGCGGCGTCGCCAGCCGCAAGGTGGGCAAATTCTGCGGCGTGCTGTTTATCCTGTTCGCTCTGTTTCCCATTATAGTGGTGTTTTTCCAGCTTCTGCCCCGCCCCGTGCTCGGGGGCGCGCTGGTCGTCCTTTTTGGGACCATCGCCTGTTCGGGTATCCGCATCCTGTTGCAGCATGAAGTGAACCGACGTGAATCCATCATCATTGCCGTGTCCATCGGGGTGGGCCTCATGTCCATGACTACCCCGGAAGTTTTTGAACGCCTGCCGCGTTTCCTCAAGATATTCTTTGATTCCGCCATTGTTTCCGGCGGCGTCACCGCCATGATCGTCCATCAGATCCTCCCCAAGGGCATCTGCCCTTACGAGGGCGATGAGGACGATGAGGACTGTAACCCGCATTCCGAATTCCTTTTCAACAAGCACGAATGATCCCCTGTTCCGCTTCCGTTCGGTTTTGCGGACGGCGGAGGATGAGCTTGGGCAACACGAAAAAGACGAGGCTTTCCCCTCGTCTTTTTCGTTGTGGAAAACGGGGGGTTCCGCGAGGGAAGGTGCCGCCTTCAGCAGCATCGGTGGCGTACTCTTTTTAAGATAATCCGCAACGTTTCAACATAAGAGCGGAAACATTTTCGCAAGGGGTCCCATGCCGTTTTCAGAGGGCATTTGCCCTCTGTACAGCCTTGGGTTCTCCTGTTAGAGCAAGAAAGGGTATTCTCTCACAATCCCTTTTTATCCGGCGTGTTCCGGAGGTCCGGACAGGCCGCGCGGGGCCTCTATGTTCGAATCCAGCTACCCCCTCGTTTTTTTGGCATGGTTCCTCGGCGGTTTCATCAACGGTGTCAGCGGGATGGGGGCAGCGATGGTCGCCTTGCCCATTGTGGCCTGTGTGCTGGAGATGAGCGAGGCCGTTCCGGCTACCTGCCTCGTAGCGGTGACTCTTGCGGTCTATGTGGCATGGATGTACCGCGCCCATTCGCGGGTGGCGCCGATCATTCCCATGCTGCTCGGATGCATCCCGGGGCTCATCATCGGCGTGTGCGTGCTTCGGGTGGTTCCGGGAATCTGGCTACAGGGCGGGCTTGGGGCTGCCTTGATCGTATATGTGGCGTGGCAACTCTTGCACCGAGCCGGTACGGCGCACCCCGAGAGCGTGCGGGGCTGCGCCGTATCGGGGTTCGCATCGGGGTTCGCCAACGCGGCGATCAGCTTCAGCGGGCCGCCAGTGGCGATCTATGCGCTCTACGTTGGCTGGGACAAGGACACTACTCGCGGGACGCTCAGCCTGTATTTTCTTGGCATCAGCATCTGCACCTGCGTTGTTCAAGCCGCCGCCGGACTGTATACTCCCGTCGTGGTCAAGGCCGCACTTTGGGGGATGCCCGGCGCGTTGGTGGGGCTCGTCGTCTCCCTGCCCGTCGCCCGTTTCGTCCGGGAGAGCGTTTTCCAGGGCATCCTGCTCGTCATGATCGCCTTCGCCGGGAGCGTCTGTATTATCCGGGCTGTGAAGAGCCTCTTGTAATGGGGAAGTATCCCATAATAAGATGATTGGATTACAATAACAGCGCGCCAAGGATCTTGGTGAAGGCAAAAAAACGGCCTCCTGCCCTTTGCCATTGTATTTGGATGCGGAGGAAGGGTTGTGGCGAGAGTCCCTTCCGGCATGACCCGAGAGGGGGAGCACCCCGGCCTTGCTGCGGGCCTCTTTCATCTGCGCGGGAAAGCTCCCACTTCGCCCGGAAGGCGTTCCGGAATAGGGCACTGTATATATTTACAGCGTCTTTTGATTTGCGGGCAATGGGGTGTGGTCGGGCGACAGTAATCGCCAACAAACGAAGGCCTATCGGCTGCTCCGATAGGCCTTCGTTTCGTTTTTTCCAAAGCAAAAGGCTATCTCAGTATGGGGAAAAGGATGCTACGCTTTGCCTCCGGACTTGCCTTTATCTATATAGAGCAGGTTTGCTGCCCATATGTTTGGAAAATCTTCTCGTACGGCCTTGAACATGGAGATGTTCATGATAACGCAAATGCCGAGGAGGGGGATGGCGGCCAAAACGACCAGTGCTTGGATGATTTCCAGCCCGCCTACAAGCAGGACGCCCAAGACGAGTATGGAAAGAGAAATGCACCAGATGTACTTTGAAGTGACGCTGGGTTCCTGATCGCTGAGGATTTCCTTGGAAGACATGGAGGCCATGACTCGGGTCGCCGCGTCGATGGTGGTCGTAAGGAAGATCGTACAGCAGATGAGGAAGGCCGGGGACATGATCTGGTGGAGCGGGGTGAGGCTTACGACCTTGCTGACGGTATTGGGCAGGCCGTTGGCGAGGTAGAAGGCGTAGACGTCGAATTGTCCGGTGTATTGGAGGTAGAGCGAAAAGCCGCCGAAGATGACGCTGAACAGGAAAGAGGACAAACAGCCGAAGAAGTACACGCCGAGTACGGTTTCCCGGAGCGTCCGGCCCATGGAGATGCCGGTGAAGAAGATGGCCATCATGGGGCCGTAGGCGAGGAACCATGCGCCGTAAAATACGGTCCATTTGGCGGGGAACCCGCTGGCGTTGAAGGGATCGGTCCACCCGGAAACGCGTGGGAACATGTCGAGGACCATGCCGAGCGTGTTGGTGCCGAGACTGAAGAAGTATCCGGTGGCACCGCCGATGAGCACGATGGCGAGCAATGAGAGGGCAAGGATGGAGTTCATGTCGCTGAGCAGGCGCATGCCCTTGCTGAGCGGCTTGCGGATGCTGCCGAGCGTGATCACCGTAAACATCCCGAGCACGCCGAGATGAAGCGCCTGAGTGTCGGGAAGGCCAAAGTAGTCTGCATACAATCCCGATACTAGCTGCACAGCGGTGGCGAGCGTCGATCCGATGCCCCCGGCGAGGCCCATGATGATGAATACGTCGAGGCAGACGCCGAACCAGCCGTCGATGAGCTTCCTGCCGAAAAGAGGGGTGAGGCATTCGCTTACGCGCTGCTTTTTCACCTGACGCACGCCCATGAAATAGAAGATGGGAATGCACGGGATGAGGTACAGCACCCAGTAATAGGGGCCCCAGTGAAAGAAGGTGTAGGCGGTCGCCACTTCGTAGCTGTAGGCGGCGTTGGCCCCGTGCCCAAGGGGCGCGGCGTTGTTGGTGATGAGCGGTTCCACCATGGACCAGTTCACCATGCCGATGCCATGCCCGGCGGCGATGATCATGCTTCCCCAATGGAAATTGTTGAAAACGGGCTTTTGGTCATGCCCGCCGAGCTTGATCTTGCCGTAGGGGGAAAACGCGATGAAAAAGACAAAGAAACCGCCCAGCAGATACAGCAGGATATACCCCCATCCGAAGCTCTTTGCCGTGAAGTCGTAGATGGACTGGATCATCCCCTGCAACGACGAGGCGTAGAAGATGAGGGGGGCCGAAGTCAGGAGAACGATGGCTATGGTTGGGAGAAGGATCTTTTTGTCGAGGGCGGCGTTACTCATGGAAGGCTCCTTTGGCAGCGTCTCTTCTGAAGGTCATCAGGGCAAATAGGCAATGGCATCCATTTCCACGTCAAGGCCGTCGTATATGCCGGCGCTGGCGACGGTCATCCGTGCCGGATAGGGAGCGGAAAAATACGATCTGTAGACAGATTCGAATTCCGGGAAGTGCTTCATGTCGGAAAGGAAGGCCCGGCAGTGAACGACAGCGTCCAGCGTGCCCCCGGCTTCCTCAATGATGGCCTTGATGTTTTCCATGATCCGGCGCGTCTGGGCGGCGACGCTCTCTCGCTCGAAGCGGCCTGTTTCCGGGTTGGCGCAGAGTTGCCCCGAAAGGAAAAGCAGATTGCCCGCTTTGACGGCCTGCGAATAACTTCCGACGGCTGCCGGGGCTCCTGTGGCTGAAACGGTCTGGCGCATGCTTCTCTCCTCATATGCGGCGCGCTTCCGGGCGCGGTAGGCGGGTACTCCCATGTCAGGGAAGGAACTGTTGATAGTAATGCGCCGCCGGACGCTTCCTGTCATCGGACAAATATCAAAATATGCAGTCCTCTTTTCCTGCATTTGTAGGAAAAGGCAGGGGCTGCGTTTTCTTTGTGAAATGAATGCGTTTCCGTGGAAACTCGATGGAATGTGGGCGGAAAGGCGCATCGCATCCGCTTTTTGCATACGGAGAAAAGGCTTTTCCGCGCCACTATGCCCTTTTCGCACAAATGCTGAAGATCGGTTTTTTTTGTTTTTTCATTATAATGGATTAGATGCATGTAGGATTTTTGTTCCCTCTAACAGGGTGTGACTTTACAAGGTACGGCGGGCACAAGCGTATGAGACAAACGACGGAGCCTTGCACAACCTCACGACTTTGATACAGAAAAAAGGATTCCTTGAAGGGAGGATGCGTTCCAACAGCAAAGCTGTGTTCAGGAGGCGCGGTATGATCCAGAATTTCATACAGGAACAGGTTGACACCCTTGCGCGGACTCTCCAGCGCTCAGTGGCCATTGACGACGTCGGCATTAACCTTGTCGCGGTCTCGAAACATTTTGACGATGCGGACGATGCGCGGGTCAGGGCCATTCTGGCAAGGACGCTGGAGGAGGATTCTTGCCGGTACCTGTTCTCCTTCGGCATAGTGGCGACTCGGGATAAGATTGTTCGCATCCCCGAATGCCGGGAGCTGGGCTTCAAGGAGCGCTCCTGTTACCCTATCCGCTGGCAGGAGCGGACCCTGGGCTACTTGTGGCTCGTCGGCAAGGTCAGCCCGGCGGAGGACAAGGCCGCCGTGGCCTGCGCCGGAGAGCTGGCCGTGCCCATGTTCAGCATGCAGCTTGAGGGCGAGCAGGCCTTCAGCAAGCATGAGCTGATCGTCCGGAACCTGCTTTCCGTGGATACGCGCTGGGCATCAAGGGCCGCCGCCATCCTGTCGCGGCAGGGGAGGATACGGACGGACCGGAAATACCGGGCGTTTAGCGCGGCAACCCGCAAAGGAACGGGCGGCCAGCACAGCGAGCTGACCTTCCTGCGTAAGCAATTCAGGGAATTCACCGCCGCGCACGGCGAGGCGGCCCCCTTGTTCAGCGACTTTTCTCCCGAGCTTGTGATCGTCGTCCCGGCCGATTCCAGCCTTTCCGACCCCGGAACCCTTATGCGCATAGCCTGTTCGGGGCTCAATGCGGACTTGCGGATCGGCATCGGCCCTGAGGTGGACGTGCTGCACCTGTACGATTCCTACGCACAGGCTTCGTCCGTGCTTCAGGTGCTCCGGGCCATCCCGAACCTGGGCCCCTGCTCGACGTGGGAAGGCCTTGGGGTCTACGGCAACCTGACGCTGCTGACCCGAAATCACGAGGACGCCCAGCTCCCGCTGACCCCCAACATCGCTGCGCTCCGGGAGGAGGATCCCGCGCTGTTCGACACGCTGGAGCTCTTTCTCGACAATGCCGGAAGCATAGCCAAGACTTCCGAGGAACTGTGCATCCATCGGTCGACGCTCTATTATCGGCTGAAACGGATCGCGGATATCACGGGTACGGATCTCAATTCCGGTCTGGATCGGTTTACGCTTCACCTCGAACTCAAGCTGTTCCGGCTCACCAGCGTCCTCCTCGGCGACGACGAGCCAGCCACTGCCTGAGCCGTGAAGCGGCGAAGCCGCCCCGGGACGTTTCCGGGGCGGCTTCGCAAAAGGATACCCTGTGGAGAGGTTCAGTAGGAGAAGCCGTTGGAGGGCAGCAGGGTGTCGGTGTAGAGTTTGCTGTTGATGTCCTCCCCGGCGAGGAGCCCCGTCTGGATCGCTGTTTCCGTGTACCACGAGCCGAGGTAGTCTCCGGCGAGGTAGATGCGCCGCGGCGTGCGCATCAGGAGCGGCTGGAGCTTGTTGCGCCCGGGGAAGCAGTAGGCGAGCCCCAGATGGAATTTTTGGACGCTCTGCTCCACGACGAGAGAGCCAAAGCCGGGGAACACCTCTTCCAAGTCCTTGCGGTAGATTTCGAGAACCTTTTCATCCGGCAGATTGATGAGGTCGCGTGCCAGCTTGGCGGGGGAAAAGACCATGAAGGAAGAGCCGGGCTGGCGTTCGCTTTCCATCGTCCGTACGAGGTTGGACATGTTGAAGGCGATGTTGAAGGAACGCTGCGGGGTGCAATAGGCGTACACGCTGTCCCAAGGGCGGCGGCCGGTTTCGTTGGTCAGGAAGGCCCCCGAGACGTAATGCCCATACTGGATCTTGCCAAGGGCGTCGTGGACGAGGGGATCGAGGTTTTTGGTGATGCGGTGGGTGATTGCCGCGGGCGTGGTGATCACGGCATACCGGGCCTGTTCGGTCACTTCCTTGCCGTCGCTCTTATAGGTCACTTCCACATGGTCGCGGTGCTGTATGACCTCAAGCACCTCGGCTCCGAGCTTCACCTTGTCCCCGAGCGTGTGCGCAATGGCCTGCGGCAGCGTCGCCGCACCGCCCACAATGTTGCGGGCGAGACCGGAGCTCTTGTCCCACACCAGCAGAAAGTAGCCTACGCCGGCCCCGGCCGAAATTTCCTCGGGATCGCCCGACGAACGCGAGACGGTGGGGCGGAAAAAGGCGTCGGCTTCTTCGGACAGCGGACCGGTGAACTCGGAGAATGTCTTGTCCGCCATGAAGTCATAGATGCGCTGCTGGCGGACTCTGTAGTCTTCGCCTTTGCGGGGCTTGTTGACCTTGCCGTAGGCATTGACGGCGCGCATGACCTTGATCCCGGCTTTGACGATTTCCCAACGCGCCGACCATGAGATCGGCAGGCGGAACGGGTAGAAGTTGACGTTGCCGTCGTTGAGCACTTTGCCTTTGTAGGCCAGGGCGGCAAAGGAGCCTTGCAGGTTCAGCGCGTCGACGCCGACTTCCTTCAACAATTTGTCGGCGAAAGAACCTTCTCCTCCGAAGACGTGCCCGCCCCAGTTGAGCCAGTAGGCTCCGCGCCGTTCGGAACGCAGCCGTCCGCCGATACGGTTACTGCCCTCAAGAACGAGCACATCGCTGTGGCGAAGACGCCAAGCTGCTGACATCCCAGCAATACCACCACCGATAACAATTGCATCTCTCATGGAAGCGCACCTCATGCTGCATGCGGAAGTTGTTTCATGTTGAAGCGTAGGTTGCATAAGGTTTATCTTTTTGTCTTCGGGCAAATATCAAAAAGATGGATGCATTTTTCCTACAATTGTTTGATGCCGGCTGATATGGGAAAGGTTGCCGAGCATCAGGCGTCCGAACACTCGGATTGCCCGCTCCCGAAAAGCATAGGCCCGTTCATGCGTTTCCAGTATCTGCTGCGCATTACCATATGGTAATGGGTTCTGTTCAGGTATGGCACATTCCCCTGCTGCAGAAAGGGGTTACGCGCCGGGCATCGTCCCAACGCTTGGCTCCCCGGCCCTTTCCACTTGCACCAAAATGGTGCAGAATGGTGAGGAAAGATCAAAGTGATGTTCATAGCCTGTTCAAATAAAATGCTTTTGCAACGGGAAAAGGGAGCGTCCCCGCACGGTTTCCCGGAGGGATGCCCAGAGGAGTATGGCCATGGAAATCAAACGGGTGCACATTGCGTACTTTAGCCCGACCGGAACGACGAAGCGGACGTTGCGGGCGGTGGCCGAAGGCTTCGGCTGCTCCGAGCTTTCCGAAACGGACTGGGGCGATCCCAAAAGCCGCGCCGCGATCCTGAAAACCGGGCCGGACGAGCTGGTGATCGCCGGGATGCCGGTTTATTACGGACGCATTCCGTCGTTGTTCCATGAGGGGCTGCCGTTGCGCGGCGAGGGCACGCCGTTCGTGCCGGTCGCGGTGTACGGCAACCGGCATTACGACGATGCGGTTCTGGAACTCAAAACGCTCGGCGAGGCGGCGGGGTGCGTGACGCTCGGTGCCGCCGCGTTCGTGGCGCAGCACTGCCTCAATCCCGATATGGGCCGTGGGCGCCCAGACGCTTCCGATCTCGCGGTCATGAAGCGTTTCGGCAGTGCTCTGCGGGCCAAGGCGGATGGCCTTGCCGGTTCCATGCCGCCTCTGAGCGTGCCGGGGGCTGTCCCGTACAAGGAGTACAAACCGACGCCGTTCGCGCCCGAGTTGCTGGACGCCGAAACCTGTATCCGCTGCGGCCTGTGCGCCCGGACGTGCCCGGTTCGGATCATTGATTCCGAGACATATGCCGTGACCGAGCCGGAACGCTGCCTGTTCTGCTTCGGCTGCGTGCGTATCTGCCCGGTCGCGGTGCGCGGGCCGCGTCCCGAAGTCGCGCCCGTGTTCGCCGCTCAAATGGCGGGATTGGCAGCCCGATGTACGGAGCGCCGCGAGCCGGAATTGTTCCTTTAGGGAGAGCATCCCGTTTTATCAAATAAACAAGGGCTTGGCCTTCCTTCAGTGATGGGAGGCCGAGCCGAGCCATGTGTCGGCCATATCCCTGACCGCCGCGACCACGGAAGCGATTTCCGCGCGGCTGATGCCATCGAAATGGATGCCGCACACGGCGCAGACGCAGCAGCCGAGTTTGGACGCCGCACGTTCGGCAAGCTCGGCGGCGAGTTCGCCCTCGCGGTGCCCGTTGCGGTCAAGACGGCGGATTTCGCCGTCAGCGCACAATGCCGCCGCGCCGATGTGCGGGGCGTCGCCTCCGGTCACGCTGACGAGGCAGTCGCCGCCCTGCCGCCAGGCGTTCAGGACGATTTCCTTGCCGCGCACCAGCCGGGTCAGTGTCGCGTCGCCGATCATGATCCTTCCCACTTCCTGAAGCCGGGGGCTTCCAGCCGGAATTCGCGCATGATCTTGCCCACGATGTGGGTGGTCATATCCTCTATGGATTGGGGGTGCTGATAATAGGTCAGCATCGGCGGGAGGATGGTCACGCCCATTTCCGCGAGCGCGGTCATGTTGCGCAGGTGGACGAGCCCGAGCGGGGTTTCGCGGGCCACGAGCACCAGTTTGCGGCGTTCCTTGAGGGTGACGTCGGCGGCGCGGAGGAGCAGGTTTTCCGCATACCCGTGGCAAATGCCCGCCAGCGTTTTCATGCTGCACGGCACGACCGCCATGCCTTCCGTTTCAAAGGTGCCGCTGGCGATGGCCGCGCCGATGTTGCCGATGTCGTGCGTGCGGAAGGCCAGCCCCGCCAGATCCGTTCCGCTCATGCCGGTTTCTTCGCGCAGGACGCGCTCACCCGCCTCGCTGGTGACGAGGTGGACTTCCCAATCCTTTTCTCTCCGCATGGCCTCAAGCAGCGAGACGCACAGGATCGCGCCGCTGGCTCCGCTCAATCCTACGACAAGACGTTTTTTCATGGTGTTATCCTTTTGGCGGAAGCGTTGGTATGCCCGGTAATCCAAGGATGCGCCCCGGAGCGGTTCCGGCGGAGGCGGCCGGCTCGTGCCGAGGACGCATCCTTGAGGCTCAGATGAGGAATTTTCCGGGGTCGACTTCCATAAAAGGAGCCCTTTGGAAGCGTTCTTTCTGGTCAAAAGGCACGGTGCAGTCGAAGATGGCCTTGCAGCCGACCCCGCGTGCGGGGATGCGGGCATCATAGAGCGGCGACTGCGTGGGATCGAGGACATGCCCGCGTACGCCGGGCAGAAACACGGTGTCGAGATTGCCCTGATAGCGGGTGGTCATGGCCCAGAGCACGTCGCTCATGTCGAAAGGGTCCACGTCGTCGTCCACGAGGAAGACATGCTTGAGTTCGGGGAAGGCCGAGAACGCGAGCAGGGCGGCCTGACGCTGGCGGCCTTCGTCGGCGATGGTGGCCTTGCGGAACTGGAGCACGGCCATGAATTTCCCGCCGCCGCAGCTTGCGGCGTAGACGTTGCGCACGCGGCCCGGCATGGCCCGCTCCACAAGGCCGAGGATGCTGGCTTCGGTGGGGATGCCCGCGAGATTCACATGCTCTTCGCTCGGGCCGATGGTCGTCTGCATGATCGGATGCAGCCGGTGGGTTACGGCGGTCACGCGCATGACGGGGGTTTGCGGATCGGAGGGGCCGCAATAGCCGGGGAATTCGGGCATGGCTTTGCCGTTGCCGGACTGGGCGTCCTCGGGGATGCGCACATTGGGCAGGATTTCGCCCTCGATGACGTACTCCGCCCACGCCAGAGCCTTGGCATCCACAGTCAAACAGGCGCACTGTTCCACGGCCCGCCCGCGCAGAGCCCCGGCGATGGCCAGTTCGTTGAAGCCGATGGGGGTCATGGGCGGCTCGAAGCACGCGCCGAGATAGATGGCGGGATCAAGCCCGATGCTGACGGACACGGGCAGAGGCTTGCCCGCGGCCTCGGCCTTGGCGCGGAACACGTCGATGTGGCGGCCCGGCGAGAACCAGACGGACAGGGTATCCGGGCCTTGCAGGCACATGCGATGGATGGTCACGTCCTCGTCGCCGTTTTCCGGATCTTTCCCGTACAGGAGGCCCATCGTGACATACGGCCCGGCGTCCTCGGGGGTATTGGTGGGCGCGGGGACGAGGCGGCGCAGATCAAACCCCGGCTCGTCGGCGCGGTGCACGGCTTCCTGACAAGGGGCAATTCCCTTGATGGCGGCAGGCTGGATGAGGTGTTGAAGGGCATCCATGAGGTGCCAGCCGAGGCGCTCCGGCTCCGTGCCGAGCAGCAGGGCGGCGCGTTTGCGGCTGGAGAGCACGCCGATGGCGACCCGTGCGCCGGGATGTCCCTTCACCTTATTGAAAAGCATGGCCGGGCCGATGCGGGTGGGGCGGGCCACCGTGCCGCCCGCGCCGATATGCCGGTATGCGCCGCACAGTTCCGCCACGGGATCGGCTTCGACGTCTGTTTGGGCGAGCTCGCCGTGCTGGTCCAGCAGTTTGAGGGCGGTGCGCAGATCTGTAATATCGGCGGCGGTGAGGGACATGGGAAGCTCCTTGGATACGGAGGTTGGCGAACGTTTTTCCGAGGGGCTTCCCGCCCCTCGGACTCCCCCGGCAGGGAGCACTGCTCCCTGCACCCCCGGGGCCGTTTCGCCTTGCGGCAAAACGGCTGTGGGGCGTCTGGGGATTTTTTGTATTCTTTTTTATTGTGATAATGCAGGGAGGTAAAATAGCGATACGGGTTAAAGGAAGTTTTTCGCCTTGTTACAGCATCATGGTCATCGGGAAACGGTAGGCGATGGACCCGGTGGGGCAGGCGATGCGGCAGCAGCCGCAGTGCCAGCACTGGGACGGGTAGGCTACCGCCGGGCCATCGTCGGTCATTTCGAGGATGTGTCCGGGGCAGCTTTCCACGCATGAACCGCATTCCATGCAGTGGCCGCAATGCATACAGCGTCCGGCCTCGGCAACGGCGGCTTCGGCCGCGAGCCCGCCGGAGAGTTCGGCAAACGCCAGTTCCGGGCCGTCGCTGGCGGCAGGAGGCAGGATCTGCCGGGCGGCGTGCTCGTGGTAGTCGGCGTGCATGATTTCCTTGAAGGCCACGACATGCGGCGCGGGCAGGGCGGGGACGTGATCTTCGCGGACCCGCCCGGTTTCATCGATCCAGATGTCGAGGTTCTCGGCGGGGTCCATGCCGGAAAGGGCCTTATGTACGGCAATGGCGGCCTGCCTGCCGTGCCCGATGGCCCGGGCGATGAGCGAAGGGCCGTTGGCGATGTCTCCCGCCGCGTAGAGGCCGGGAACCGACGTGCGAAAGGAGACGGGATCGACGGCTACGAAGCCGCGCGGGGTGCGGGCCATGTCCACGCCTTCGAGCGGGGTCTCGTCGGTTTGCAGGCCACTCGCGCAGATGACCAGATCCGCGTTCATGCACAGGGGATCTCCGGGAGCGAATTCCGTATGCAGTGCGCCGGTTTCGTCAAAGGAGAACGAGGTTACGGGCCGGGCCTCGAAGCGGAGGCGTCCGCCTTCCGGGGCGACGGCGTGGCTGAGGTGGCTGTTGTGGATGACGATGCCTTCGTCGAGGGCTTGTTGCACCTCCTCGGCGGGTGCGCACATGGCGTCGGTAGGTTCGAGGCAGACGATATGTACGGCATCGGCGTTGAGGCGGCGGGCGGTGAAGGCGCAGTCAAAGGCGACCCCGCCGCCGCCGAGGATGACCACAGTTTTCCCGGCGAGGGACTGGCGTTCGAGCGTGGAGCGCTTGAGCCAGCCCACGGCGGGAACGAGGTGTTCCTTGCCGGGGATGTCGAGGCGGCGTTCCTTCCACAGGCCGACGGCGAGGATGGTCGCGTCGTAGGTGTCGAGCAGGCTTTGCAGGGTGATGTCACGGCCCACGGTGACGTTGGTGCGGACCTGCACGCCGGAGGCTACTACGGCCCCGGTTTCGCGGTCCACCACATCCTTGGGCAGCCGGAAGTCGGGCACGGCATGGCGCGGCACCCCGCCCATGACCGGCGCGCTCTCGTAAACGGTGACGGCGTGCCCGAGCAGGGCGGCGAAGCGGGCGGCGGTGAGCCCGGCGGGACCGGAACCGACCACGGCGACGCGCTTGCCCGAGGCGGGCAGGGGAATGAAGCGGGTTTCATGCCCGGTGTCGGCGGCAAACCGCTCCAGCGCATGGATGGCGACGGGCTCGTCGTATTCGGCCCGGTTGCATTTGGTTTCGCACGGATGCGGGCACACGCGCCCGGTGATGCCGGGGAAGGGGTTGCGGGCGTGCAGCCGGGCGAGGGCCTTGCCGGTTTCTCCGGCGGCGATCAGCGTGTGCATCTGCTGGATGCCGTTGCCGAGGGGACAGGCATGTTCGCAGGGCGACGTGCGGCCCTGACGGTGATCCCCGCGTACCTGTATGGTGATCCTGTTCCATTCCTTGCTGTAAATCGGAGGCATGATGCGTTCCTTCGTATTGACCGGATGCTCCGGCGTTGCGTCTGATAAGGCGGCTCCGTTTTCGGATCGGCCGGGAAGAATGCTCCTCCCGCACCGAGGCCGTTGCGCCGGAGGCGAAACGGCCTTGCCGGGTCAAGGGGCGGCTCGCCCCTTGCGGGGTTCCGAGGGGCAGCGCCCCTCGGCGGGGTTCGGGGCGGCGCCCCGTCAGAGCCAGAAAACTTCAGGCCCGTCCGCGCCCCGGCGTACGGCGAGCACGCGGTCGAGCGCCGGGTCCTTTTCGGGATAGTCGCTGCGGCGGTAGATGCTGCGCCCGCTTTCCCGGCGCTCGAGCGAGCACAGGGTGGACAGGGTGGAACTCTGGAGCAGGTGCAGGGACTCATGGGCAAGCATCAGTTCGTGCATGTTCGAAGCGGAAAGCTTGTCTGCCTGCGAAGCTATGAAGGCAAGGCGCTCCAGCGCGACATCCATCCCCTTGCCGTTGCGGACGAATCCCATGTAGTAGGACATGACCTGCCGGATCGAGGCTTCAAACATCGCTTGCGGCAGGGCGTCCCCGCGCGGGGTCAGAGGTGCGGCTATCCGGGCGCGCTCGGCTTCGATTTCGGCTTCCAGCCCGTCGAGATCCGGCACCGCGCCGGCTTCGCTTGCGGCGGAACGGCCCGCAAGGTAGCCGCTGCACATGGAGCCGGAGAACGTGTAGAAGACGCACCCGTTGTACAGGCCGGGCACCGTGCTCCTGAATCCGTCGTCCGTGGCGAGCATACCGCTGAACTCGATTTCGGAAAGCTCCACTTCCATCGGCGCGGTGGCGAAATCCACGCCGCGCTGTTCGCAGTAGTCAAGGAACGTGGCCTTGTCGCCGGGCATCAGCGTGTATTGGAGATGCCGCAGGCTTTCGGCATCGATATGGCGCATTTCCATGTAGAAAGGCGGCCCGTTGCCTTCGACCTGCTGCTGGTAGGTGCCGCCCACCTGAAACTGGCGGGGGCAGTTTTCCATCATGGGATGGTAGCGGCCCATGAACCGCTCGCCGAGGGCGTTGAGCTCGTGCGCGCCAGCGCTGTTGATGCCGTTCATCCCGGCGCAGCCGAAGCCCTTGGGGACGAGCGTGGCCTGTTGCTTGATGTCCATGTTGATGATGTCCGCCCCGGCTTCGTAGGCCAGCACGAACTGGCTGCCGGTATTGAAGGGGCTGTGCCACGTGTTGTAGGGGTTGCCCGTGGAGTTGGCGGTGGCGCGGTTGCAGCTGTTGCCGAGCGCGAGGATCACCCCGGCGGCCCGGATGGCGTAGAAGGTGCCGTCGAGCACGTTGTACCCGGCCGCGCCGACCACCCGCCCGTCCTTTTTGAGGAGCTTCGTGATCATTACATGGTCGAGCACGTCCGCGCCCATTGAGCGTATCTTGCGGGCTATGAGGCGTTTGATCATCTGCCCGTCGGCGATGTTGATGTACCACGCGGGTTCGCCGCGCCCCGCCGTGCGCAGGTAGCTGCCGTCCGGGTTGTGGAGCAGCTTCACCCCTTCGCCTTCGAGGAAGTCCACCATGGCGGGCATGACTTCGCCCCAGTCGCGGATCTGCTTTTCTGAATAGCCGCTGCTCGGCTTGAGGTAGGCTTTCACCAGATCGTCGATGGTGTCCTGCGGCTCGTCCGTATTGAGCACGGCGATGAAGTGGTCGTTGCCGCCGCCGAGGCAGCCGGAGCTTTCGAGTTTGCCCTTATCCACCATGAGGGTACGGATGCCCGCCTGCCGGGCCGCGAGGGCCGCCCCGCAGCCCGCGGCCCCGGTTCCGAGGATAAGGAGTTCGGTTTCAAGCCGGATGGTCTGTGATGCCGTCATAATCATTCCCCTTGGGGCTGCGCGAGGCAGACCGGATCAGGATTGTTCTTGCGGATAGCGTATTGATGGGCCGTGACCGCGCCGAGGATGGCGAAGCCGGTAAGGTCGGCCCACGTGTCGGGCCATACGAAGACCACGCCCGCCGCCATGAGCGCCAGCCGGAGCGGGAAGCGCAGGCGTCCGTGGAGATAGCCTTCAAGGCCGCTGGCGAAACTGTAGACCGCCGCTGTGGCGACCACCGCCGTCCAGAGGATTTCGGGGAGCGAGCCGTCGAGGATGAGCGCGGGCCGGTACATGAACACAAAGGGAACGATGTAGGCCGCGACGGCCAGCCTGACGGCCTGCACCCCCGTCGCGTTGGGGTCACCCTCCGAAATGCCCGCGGCGGCGTAGGCGGCCACGGCTACGGGAGGCGTAATGGCGGAAATAGCCGAGAAGTACACAATGAACAGATGTGCGCTCATGAGTGAGAACTTGAATTCCAGCAGGGCCGGGGCCGCCAGCGTAGCGGTGAGCACATAGGCCGCCGGGACGGGCATACCCATGCCGAGGATGATGCAGACGATGGCCACCATGCTGAGGCACAGGCCGCTCTGGCCGCCCGTCGCCGCGAATACGAGGCTGGTGAACTTCCCGCCGAGGCCGGTGAGCATGATCCCGCCGATGACCATGCCGGCGGCGGCCGAGGCGTTGGCCACGGTCAGGATGCCGAGCCCGGTCTTACGGATGACTTCGTATAGTTCCTTGATGCCCATGCGGTGGCCGGGAATGAGCCAGCTGATGACGACTACGGACGCGGTGGCGAGAAGGCCGACGACCGTGGGGTTCACGCGCTGGATGATCAGGGTCACGAGCAGCGCGATGGGAATGATGTAGAGCCAGTTTTCCTTGAGGACGGTCCACGCGCTTTCGTGGTCGGTATCTTCGGAAATGGGGCGCATCCCCTTGAGCACGGCGCGGTAATGGACCTGCATCATGAGGCCGAAATAGTAGATGATGGCCGGAAGGGTGGCGGCGATGGCGATCTCGATGTAGGGGATGCCCGCCACGTCCACCATGAGGAAGGCCGCCGTGCCCATGATCGGGGGCAGGATGGAAGCGCCGGAACAGGCCGATGCCGCCACGGCCCCGGAGAACGTCTCGCCGTAGCCGAGGCGCTTCATGAGCGGGATGGTGATGCTGCCGGTGGTGACGACGTCGGACACGGGGCTGCCGGACAGCGTGCCGTACAGGGCGCTGGCGATGACGCATATCTTGGCCGGTCCGCCGCGCATACGTCCGGCGATGGAAGCCGCGAGCCTGAAGAAGAAGTTGCCGCCGCCCGCCGCGTTGAAGACCTGCCCGAACAGCACGAACATGAACACGTAGGTACAGGCCACGCCGACCGGGGTGCCGAAGATGCCGTCGTAGGTGTAGACCATGCGGTCAAGGAAGACTTCCATCGTGGAGCCGCGATGTCCGAAATAGCCGGGCAGGTATTCGCCCACGAAGTTATAGACGATGAACACGAGGATGATCCCGAGCAGAACCGGGCCCACCGTGCGCCGCGTAACTTCCAGCGTCAGCAGCACGAAGGCCGCCGTGACCGCCCAGTCGGCGGGCGTCAGGGGATCGACGCCGGTCCAGCGGGTGACGAGTTCCGCCCCGTTCAGCACCATGTAGGCACCCGCCGCGAGGCTGATACAGGCCAGCAGGATGTCGGGCACGGGGACGTTTTCGGACTGTCCGGGCTCGGTGCGGATCGGGGTGTAGCAGATGAACGTCAGCGTTATCGCGAACGAGACGAACAGCGAGCGCAGGATGAACGAGTCAATGAACCCGAACGGCGCTCCATACAGTTCCACCGCCGCAAAAAGGACGACGAGCACGCCGACGATCCTGCTCCATAGGGGGGACAGCTTTCTGCGTCTGCCTTCCTTGAAGAACAATCCTAGCCTCATAACCATACTCCTTGGGGGCGAACCCCCTCCGCGCGGCGCCGCCTGCGGAGTTTCCCCGCCCGCGCGGGGGATTGGCGTTTTCCCTATGGGCCGTTTTTCAGGGACGAGTCGAGCCCTGCGGGGAAAATCCCCGCACATGGGGGCCGGTGAAGGCCCCCAGGCAGGATGCGACAGTTACTTCTTGAGTTCGCGGAAGAACTTTTCCGCTGCGGGATGCATGGGGATGGACGTGTTGGCCGACATCGTTTCGGGCGAGAGGTCGCGCAGGTTCGCGTGGACGCTGTGCAGGTAGTCGATGTTTGCCGTCATGGCCTTGAGGACGCCCGTGATCACTTCGTCGGGCTGATCCGCGCTGGTGATGAGCAGGAGCTGCGAGGAGACGGTGGGACAGTCTTCCTTCTGGAAGGAATAGGTGCCCGCGGGGATGGTCAGGGAAGAGGTGCCGAGTTCCTTGTTCAGCTTTTCCTGATTGGCCGGATCGATGGGCAGCATGATCAGGTCATGCTTCTGGCCCAGTTCGTAAAAGCGGCTGGTGGGGAACTGGGAAACTTCGACGATGGCGTCCATCTGCCCGGCGTCCCAGAGGTCGGTCGCTTCGGGTCCGGGGATCTTGTGGACCTTGCCGCCCCACTTGGCGATGTCGCTGTAGGTGATGCCGTAGGTCTTGAGCAGCTCTTCCGTTGCTACGTCGATGAGCGTGCCCTGACGGTTGACGGTGATGCGCAAGGGAATCTTCTTGTCCTTGATGTCCTGAATGGACTTGGCCCCGGTTTTGGCGTCCACGAAGAACTGGAGCGCGTTGATGGGGTTCATCACCGCGACGAGGCGGAGATTGTCGAGCTTGCGGCCCTTGAACGGGGCTTCGCCCTTGATGGCCTTGAGGGTCAGGACGTCGGTCGCCAGCGCGAACTGGACTTCGCCCCGGCTGGTCATGACCTGATTGGGGCCGTCCTTGCCGGGTTCGGTGGTCACGCGGACATTGGGCATACTCCGCCGCAGGGTTTCGCCCACGCCTTCTGAAATGATGGCCCACAGGCCTCCCGAGCCGCCGCCGAGGATTGTGAGGTTGTGGGTGTCCGCCGCCAGTGCGGCTTGCCGGACGCCCGGACCGAACGCCATCATCCCTGCCAGAGCCAGTGCACATGCGAGACTTTTACGCCATTCCATAAGATTCTCCTCCGGGGGGCGGTTTTGTGCCCTCCTCTTGCTTGTGTTTTTTAGAACATTTTGTGTATTCTGAGAAATATCTTTTTAGTCTGCATTGCATACTTTTTTGATATGCAGATTCGGGAGAGGCGGCTCCGCATGGCGTGTGATAAAATCATTCGTTATTTGAGCAGAATAGATATGCACAGTGTAAGGGATGGATGCCGTGCGGCACGGGGCAGCGCGGAAGCGGGGTGGGCATGGATTTGAAACGGCTAGAGTATTTTTGCGCGATTGTCGAAAAGGGACAGATCAGCAAAGCGGCGGAAGCCCTGCACATTTCGCAGCCTCCGTTGAGTATGCGCCTGAAGGAACTCGAAGAAGAGCTCGATGTCCAGCTTATTTATCGAGAGGGGAAGGCGTGGCAGGTGACGCCGGAAGGGGAGGCCCTGTATCAGCGGGCGCAGTTTATCCTTTCCTATGTTGCGGGTCTGGAAAAGGATATTCGGGAAAGCCGGAACAAGGTCTCCGGCCTGGTGCGGATCGGGGTGTGCCCGCCGTGCCTCTCGCTGGCAAGTACACCCATTCCGGCCCTGAACCGGGAATTCCCGGATCTGCGCTTCCGGGTCTGGGTCATGGACAACCAGTCCCTCGAACGGCACATGCAGGAGCGGAATCTTGACTTCGCGCTGGTCCAGCTTCCGGTGCAGAACGCCAACTACGCCATGCTCCCGTTGGCGCGGCAGGAATTCGTTGCCGTGTATGGGCAGGGGGTTCCCCCGCCCGAGGCACGATCCATCGGCGTTGAGGAACTGAGGGAAGCGCCGCTGATGCTCTCGCGGCGGCGTGACGGTGGAGGCGGCTATGATCTGATCATGCGCGCCTTTCAGGATAAAGGGGTACGCCCCAACGTGGTCCTGGATTCGCAGGATACCCGCCTGCTGCACAAGCTGCTCCGGCAGGGCATGTCCGCCGTAGCCATACTCCCCGAGCGGGAAGTGGCCGCCGGGACGTTGGAATCTTTCCCGATGCGTCGGTTGGACGTGCCCGGCCTCGACCTTGCGCCCGTACTCATCTGGCTGGAACATGCCTATCTTTCCCGGACCGCCCGCCGGGTCATCCAGTGTCTGCACAAGGTCAACGCCGATCCCGGCGAACAGCCGGATTTTGAGATATGAAAAAGGGCTGTCTGTCACGGAAAACGGCGGCCCGCGCCGCTTTTCGCGGCAGACAGCCGTACATTTTGTTTGCGTTTCTCCGCAACGGTGAACGTATCGTAACACGTGCTGCTTTTAGGGCTTTTACCAGAGAAAAAAGCGGCTTCCTCCGGGTAATCCGAAGAAAGCCACTTCTGCAAACAAACCGGGGCATCCCGTACTGATGGTCTGCCGAAAATCGGAAAGAGGCTCCACTTTGGAGTGCGAACTCCTTTTTCTGTGGGCTGCCAGCAGGTTATCGCCTTACAAATTTCATGGTGAGATACGCCGTTATCTGCGGATCAGATCCATGAGTTCGGCTTCGCTCAAGGGCACGTCCGTGCCTTCGAGGACGTCGGCGGCGAGGGCGCGCTTGGAACGGTGGAGCTTGAGGATGGACTCCTCTACGGTCCCGCGCGCGACCAGCCGGTAGACGGTCACGGGGCGTTGCTGCCCGAGGCGGTAGGCTCGGTCGGACGCCTGATCCTCCACGGCGGGGTTCCACCACGGGTCAAGATGGATCACGTAGTCGGCGGCGGTAAGGTTGAGCCCCTGCCCGCCCGCCTTCAGGCTGATGAGGAAGAGATCGCCCTTGCCCGACTGGAATGCAGCCACAGCCGCCTGGCGTTCCCGGTCGGGCGTGGAGCCGTCCAGATACTGATATCCGTATCCGGCGGCATCGAGCAGGCGGCGGGCCTCGGAAAGGCAGCCCACGAACTGGCTGAACACCAGCGCCTTGTGTCCGCCCCGCACGAGTTCTTCCACCAATTCCATAAAAGCCGAGAGCTTCGCGCCCGTGAGGCTGGTGCCGGGATCGATGAGCGCGGGGGCGCAGCAGGCCCGGCGCAGCTTCATCAACTCGGTCAGGATGCTGAATTTCTGGGAACCTTCGGCATCCTCTTGCTTGGCGGCCTCCAGCGAGGCGAGGGCATTACGGCGCAGCGCCTCGTAGAAAGCCCGTTCATCGTCGGGGAGATCCACTTCGATAACCTGTTCCGTGCGCGGGGGAAGTTCCGTAAGGACTTCACTTTTGGTGCGGCGCAGGATGAAGGGCCGGACAAGCGCGCGCAGGGCTTGCCGGGCGGCGGACTGGCCTTCCGAAACGGCGTTTTCCTCCGTGGACGGCGCGGATGCGGCGGCAAACCGTTTCTGGAACGATTGCCGCGTACCGAGCAGGCCGGGATTGATCAGGTTGAACAGGCTCCAAAGATCCTCAAGGCGGTTTTCGATGGGCGTGCCCGTGAGCGCCACGCGGAAGGCTGCCGGAATCTGGCGGCTGGCCCGGGCGCGGCGGGTGTCGGCGTTCTTGAGCGCTTGCGCTTCATCGAAAACGGCCACCTGCCACTCGCGCCCGGAGAGGCATTTGGCTTCCGTATGCAGCAGCCCGTAGCTTGCGACGAGCACGTCGCCGGGGCCGAGGGCCCCCACCAGTGCGGCCCGGTCGCCGGGGCCGAAACGGTGCACCGAGAGCGTGGGCGCGAAGCGGTCGAGTTCGTTTTCCCAGTTGTGGCAGACGGATGTGGGCGCAATGATGATCGACGGCCCCATCTCGGCCTGCGCCAACAGCACGGCGATGGTCTGCACGGTCTTGCCGAGCCCCATATCGTCCGCAAGACAGGCCCCCGCGCCCCAGCGGGCCAGCCGGGACATCCAGACATAGCCGTCAAGCTGGTAGTCGCGCAGCTCCGCCCGCAGCGTCGACGGCACGGCGGGCGTACCGCCGGGCAGCCGGATGCGGCCAAGCCAGCTTTCCCATGTGGCGTCGCCCTTGACCTCCGCCCCGTCAAGCAGATCGCACACCGTATCCGCCGCCAGCGGATGCACCCGGAGGCTTGCGCCGTCGCGTTCAGCCAGCCGTTCCAGCCGATCAAGCTGCTGCCGGAATTGCTTGGTCAGGGCGAGGAACGCGCCGTCCCCAAGGGGTACAAAACGGCCTTTCGACTGCGCGAGGCGTTCCAGCACCTGCGCCATATCCAGCACCAGAGACTCGTTGACCGCGATCTGCCCGTGCAGCTGGAACCAGTCGCGTGAATGGCGCACATCCACAGTGAGCCGTGCCGTCGAAACCTGCGGGCAGACCCGGAGTTTCTCTCCTTCGGGCCATTCCAGTTCCGGGCCGGCCTGTTCCAGTTCGAGAAGGCAATCCAAAGCCTCTTCAATATCTTCAATGCACCACGGGCCGATGCCGCCACGTTCGCGCAAGGCCGGGCAGGCACGCACAAGGGCCCTCGCCGCGTGGATTTCCTCTTCGAAATCCCGTTCCGCGCGCACGGTGCGGCCTTCGACCTCCGCCAACGGGGCCACCGGGCCGTCGCCCACAGGGAATGCCGGGGTGCCGGGCATCCCGAACGGACGCACGTGCAATGCGGCTTCAATGCCTGTACCGAGGGGGCGCAGACGCACCAGCAGCCGGACCGATGCGGATACCTCTTCGGCCCGGATGACCGGGCGTACGACGTCTTCGTCCAGATTCCTGATCAGTTCCAACACCCTGGGGCCGCCTTCCGTGGGAACGCTCAGCCCATGCTCTCCAAGCAGATCGGCGGTGCCTTCCAGACGTCCCGGAAGATAATAGAGAATATAGGATCGCGGGGCTGCTTCCACGCACTGCATTTCCCCGCGCGGCATCCACCGCGAGAGCGCAAGGCTGTACCCGTTGCGCTCCTGCCGCACGACCAGTTCCACAGGTTTGCAGGCCAGCGAGATGGGCACGCGGTCCGACGCCCGGAGCAGGTTCGGATGGCCCGCCAGCGCGGGAAGCGCCCGGTACGGGTCGGCCTCGCAGGTCGTGCCGTTCCATGACCGCGACCAGCGCAAGGTGGCGAGCACGGAACGATCCTGTTCGGTGAGCCAGTCCAGCGTTTCGGATTCCTCGTGCAGCCGTTTGAGGGAAATGGCGCGCCCGGCGGTCCAGTCCTCGCCTTTGGAAGACTGTTCCAAGGCTTCCACGCGGAAACGCTCGGTATCAACGAGCCATGCAATGCGTTTTTTGGCTTTTTCTTTTACCACAGGCTGTTGCAGCTTGTGCACCAGCGCTTCGAAGACCCGCTCCCAGTTTTCGCGGCGGTCCAGAAAATCGGTAAGCCGGACATGGCGTATCGGGAAGCCTTCGATCCATGCCTTCCACGGCCCTTGCGGGCGGAGGCGGGCCAGCGTTTCCGCAAACAGGCAGGCCGTGAGCGGCAGTATGCCTTTGAGCCGTTCAAACTGGCGTTCCGTGGGGCGGTCATCGTGCGAACCGTCATCAAGGCTGGCGTCCACGGCCCGGAAAACAGCCTCGGAGAGCGGATCGGAAGGCAGATCTTCAATGCGTTTGAGCATGGCGGCTTCGGAGCGTCCGTTGGCGAGGCCGAGAAGCGCCTTTGCAGCCGCAAGCCCTTTATAAGCGGGTTGGCGGGGGGACAGTTCGTGCAGTATGGCGGCGCATTCTTCGCGGAGTTCCGGCTGATCGGCGCGAATCAGGGCCAGCGCGAAGCACAGACCGCCGAGGCCGGGCAGGTTCGCCTTGCGTTTGCCGCAGGTCTTGCGGAAGCGTTTTTGTGCTTCCCGGAGCGCGGGCACGGCGTCCCCGCCTTCCAGGAAGGCGATGATGCCCTGAAACAGGGGGCCCCTGAATTCCGTCCTGTCGAGCAGCAGCGGCACAATCTGGGCGCGGGCTTCCGCGTAGCGTCCGGCGAGCGCGTCGAACAGGATCAGTGCCGGGCAGGGAGGCAGATCCGCCAGTGAGGAGCGCAGTTGCGGCAAAACGTCCAGGCAGTTGCGTAGGTTTCTGGTGATGCTCCCTGCCTCGACGAGCGGAATGAGGTTGTTGGTGATCACGTCCAGCCTCATGCGCGGAGGGAGTGCGGCCAGCCAGCCCGGATCGGTGGGGGTATCGGCAAACTGCCCGGCGAAGGGATGGTTGCCGCCTTCCTCCATCGCTTGTGCGTCAAGCCGGGCCCTTTCATAGGCCTTGAGATCCCGTTCATATACGGCAAGGCGCAGCCTCAAGGCGGCGGTATGGATGCCTGCCCCCCGTACCAGCACCTTCCGCACCGCCGGGGCCATGCGTTGCAGGCCCTCTATACAGAGATCATGCTCGAATTCCGCAACGACGCGGTCCTTGTCGTCGGTGAGCCCCATCTGGCGCAGGGTGTGGAGTGCGGTTCTGATATCCCCGGCGTTCCAGACCTGCCCGCGCGGCGGCTGGACACCCGCCTCACGCAGGCATTCCGGCAGGAGCGAACGCGAGAACCCGCCCGTTACGGCCTTGAGCTGCAGCAGCAGCCGGTACGGTTCCGACAGCTCCACGTACCGCTGCCGCAGGGATTTGAGTGGATTCATGGGAGCTCCTTGGGGGCGGGGAGGATATATCCCCCTCCTCTCATCCCCTAAACTTTTCAACTTTATCGAATCCCTGTTCACTGCTTTTGCTGTGAATGGAGGTGTCTTTTCCGTTGTTGCGGATTTGTAGAACCATGCAAAAGTACGGTCGGCTGCGGGAGCGGATGTGATGCCCGGACAGCGGGATACAGTACGCTGTTTTTGTATGGTTAAGGGAGCATCCGTTTTGAAATGGTAATGGTATTCCGTTTCAAAAGGGAACGGCATTGAGGGGATATTGATTTCGGAAAGATGGACATGCCTCAATCCTCGAACGTATGTAATGGATGTTAAAACAGTTTTTACATTTTCTTTGCTCGGGCAAAGACGATGGTCGGCCCTTTACGTCAAACGGAGCCGACCTGATGCCCGCATACAAAAGTCTTTGGGGTGGGAGCGGGGAGGTTTGGAGGGGAGAGGGAGGGGCTTTCTCCAGAAAGCCCCTCCCTCTCCCCTCCAAGTCTTCTCTTCCTTCCCGTCTCTACATCCCGTCCCTCCTCATCAGCTCCGCGAGGCGGCGGGCGATTTCAAAGTCGGCGGGATAGTTGATGTTGAAAAAGGGCAAGGCTTCCGAGCGCGAGTAGGGGACATGGGTGCGCAGCTCTTCGGGGATGACCACGCTGAACTTGCGGATACCCTGTTCCCACGCGGCATCGAACCAAGGCAGACACGCGGGCTCGTACACCGCTACCAGTGCTTCGATGAATCCCGTTTCCTCTTGCTGATACGTGGTCATGATGGTGCCGGGCAAACGGGCTTCCCGCGCATCGAGCAGGCGGCGAAGCGTCGGGCCGTCCATGAACGGCAAATCGCAGGAGAGGACCAATATGGGCATTTGCAGGCGGCGCAGTGCCGAATAGACCCCGCCGAACGGCCCCTGACGATCCACCTCGTCGGGAATGGCCTTGAAGGGGGCGGCGTCTTCGGGCGCGCGGCAGGAGACGAACACGTCGTCCGTGAAGCCGCCGAGCAGCTCCACCGTGCGCTCAAGCATGTCTTTGCCGTCGCCGTGAATCGAGAGACGAAGCTTGTTCCGCCCCATGCGGGACGACAGGCCTCCCGCCATGACTATTCCGTACACGATGCCTCCCCGGCGGTACCTCTCAAGAGGATGGGAATGCGCTGATGTCTGGCTCTTTGTATCATATTCTCGGCTGGAGGCAAAACGGTTGCGGAAAAAAGGGAGTGCTCGTGACAAAGGGAACAGACAGGGGCTGGCTAAGTATTTTTTCCAAAAAAGTTTCTTTGGACAAGGGGCGGAATCCGTTGCGGAGATGGAAATCGGCAAACATCGGCGGACGGGGCAAAGGCTCTTGAGAGCGGATACACCGGCCTTTTCCGAAAAAAGGCGACTTCCCTTTGTGGAAAGCCGCCTTGTCCATAGACGGGAACCCGCTATGGCGGGGGGGTCAGTTCAACGTCTTTTCAGCAACGGCCGGAGCCTTGGGATCCTTCTGAGCCTTTTCGTGGCAGGGCAAGCAACCCTTTTGGAACCCTGTGTACTGCTTACGCTTTTTCATATGGCAACCGTAGCAGGAATGATCGCTGTCCTTGGCGTGGAACGCTTTGAAGAGGCTCGGGGCGACGCCGTCGTCGCCACGGGGCACGGAGTGGCATTCCTCGCTCGCGCCGCAGGAGACGTACTTGGCGTCGATGTCGGAAGGCAGCGCGTGGTGGCAGGTCTGGCAACGGACGCGCCGGTGCGACGAGTGGTTGAACACGACATCCATCTTCTGCTTTCCGCCGGTCGCCTCAATGGTGATGGGATTGCGGATAACTTTGCCGACCTCCTTGATATCGCTGACGCCTTTGGGTTCTTCGTCATCGGCGGCGAAAGCGGGGACACACAGGAGACAGGCCACGGCAAGGGTCAAGAGTTCCTTTCTCACGTTTACAACTCCGGGTGCTGAGGACTAAGCCACAGGTCGGCGCAGTTTCGCAAAAAGCTGGCGGCGCGTCATCGGGTTGGCGTCGTTCTGAGCGAATACGGCGAACTTGTGGTACAGATTGGGATCTTCCGCGTACAAGTATATCACGTGTACGATGCCGTTGTCACCCAATACGGCATTGGGAAAACGTTCTTTAACTTCCGCAAGCCGCTGCTCGGCGAGGTTTTCCATATCTTCCCGTTCGCCGAAATTCATGCACCCGGTGGGACAGGACAGGACGCACGCGGGGAGCATACCCTGATGTACCCGGTCGTTGCAGAAGTCGCACTTGTGGATCTGCTTTGTTTGCGGGTCAACACGCGGGATATCATAGGGGCAGGCTTCGCGCACGGCCTGGCCGTCAAGCTGGGCGGTCAGGGGCGTGAACAGCACCGCGCCCGTCTTTTCGTCCTGCACGATGGCGCCGTCGATGGTCGAAGCGGTCATGCACGGGGCCAGTTCGCAATGGCGGCATTGTTCAGGGAAGAACAACATCCTGAAGTCCTTTCCCTTGCCCACTTCGCGCATGTGCACGGTTTTGTAGGTCACGCTGGACAGGTCCGGCGGGTTCGTGTGTCCGCCGCGGTTCGTCGTTTCCTCGGCGGGCAGGTTCTTCCACTGCTTGCACGCGATTTGGCAGCCTCGGCAGCCCGTGCAGCGCGTCAGGTCGACAAAAAAGGCTTTCGCCATGATGGACTCCTTTATCGGGGTGGAGGGGAGGGAGCGGTGAACTTGGAGGGGGAAGGGGACCCCTATCTGAAGAAGGGGTTCCCCTTCCCCCCTCCAAACCTCCCCCTTTTCCCTAGACTTTTATAAACGGGACGGGCGGCGTTTGGGACGGCCCGGCTGGTTTCCCTTGGCGGAAGTTTCCCGGAACAGCTGTTTTCTTGTTACGTGGTGGAAGGGCCGTTGCAAAGGATAATGGCTTTTCCGCCCGGCAAAATTTTCGCCACGAACATTTTTTCGGTTGCCCGGAGGGAGATTTACTAGGGAACCTTTGCCTTTCAGCCGTCCGGTCAACGGAACTCCCGTCGCGCCGCCTCCCCTCCAGTCAAAGTTTTTGCGGGTGGGGGCCGGGGAGGGCGCTTTTAAAAAAACGCCCTCCCCCGGTCTCGTAACCCATCTCAATAACTACTCCGGCAAATCCTGATCAGGCATCTTTTCGATGTTGACCATGAAGGCCTTGGATTCCGGTATGGCGGAGTTGGGGTCGCCCACGGCGGCGGTGAGAAGGTTTGCGCTGTCGCCGCCGCGCTTGGGCACCAGCCAGCCGAAGTGCCAGGGAAGGCCGATCATGTGCACGGTTTTGCCGTTGGCGTTCATGGGCTGGAAGCGGTTGGTCACGATGGCCTTGGCAAGCAGGTTGCCGCGGGCGCTGCTGACGCGCACCACGTCGCCGTTGCCGATGCCGCGTTCCTTGGCAAGCTCCGGATCAAGCTCCGCGAAGACCTGCGGCTCGGCTTCCACCAGCCACGAGCAGCGGCGGGTCATGAGGCCCGTCTGCCAGTGCTCGGTGACGCGGTAGGTCGTGCCGATGAACGGGAAGCGCTCGTCCGCCACGGCCAGCACTTCGCCGATGGCCTTGAACGCCACGGGGTTGCTGCGCTGCGCGGAGAAGACGTGCTTCTCGAAGGGCGATTCCATCGGTTCGTAGAACTCGGGGAGCGGCCCGTCTTCGCGGCCTGGCCCGAAGAGCGCGCCCTGGCCGTCCTTCTGCATGATGAAGGGGTATTTGGTGCCGGGGTCGCCGCCGCCGTCCACCACGTCGCCGACCCACTTGCCGTCGCGCCACTGGATGACCGGCTTGTCCGGGTTCCACGGGCGGCCCTGCTTGTCCACGGAGGCGCGGTTGTAGATGATGCGGCGGTTCATGGGCCATGCGTAGGACCAGTTCGGGAACAGGCCGATCTTTTCCTGTTCCGGCGTCTGCGTCTTGTCGCGGCGGGCCATCATGTTGCCCTCGTCCGTCCACGAGCCCGCGTGCAGCCAGTTGCCGCTGGCGGTGGAGCCGTCGGCCTGCAGCATGGCGAAGGCGGGGACCTGATGCCCGGCCTTGTACAGCTTGCCGCCGATGGTCACGTCGCGCAGGAAGTAGCCGTTCATGACCTTGGCGGTGTTGGCGGGCGAGAACTCGTGCCCTTCCATCCACTTGTCGATGCCGAGGCCAAGGATCGGCTCGGGGAAGACGCCGCCTTGCTCCTTATAGAGCTTGCGGATGGCGAGCATCATTTCGACCATGATGTCGCCGTCGGGCTTGGTTTCGCCGTAACGGTCGGGGCCGGCATAGCGCCACTGCATCCAGCGGCCTGAGTTGGCTATGGAGCCTTCCTTTTCAATGGACGTGCAGCAGGGCAGGAAGAAGACTTCCGTGGCGATCTGGGTCGGGTCCTTGCCGGGGCCGCGCCAGAACGAACCGGTTTCGTTGTCGAACAGGTTGACGTTCACCAGCCACTTGAGCTTTTCCATAGCCCCGCGGCTTTTGTTGGCGTTCGGGCCGGAGCAGGCGGGGTTCATGCCCCAGGCGAACAGGCCGTCGAGCTTGCCTTCGACCATGCGGTCAAAGATGGACATCCACATGTAGTCGGTCCGCTTCTTGTCGGCGTCGAGGCGCGGGACGTAGCTGTAGGCCACATCGGGCGTCACGCCGGGATAGAGTGACATGAGGAAGCTCGCCGTGTACTTGGGCCGGTTGCCCCACCAGTTCACGCTCTTGGGATCGTTGGTCTTGGGCGTGGTGGCGTTGTAGTCCGCGAGGGTCGTCAGCGTGGAAGTGGGCACGGGCAGGTAGCCGGGCCAGATGTCCGCAAGGAGCGCCTGGTCGGTGGAACCCTGCACGTTGGATTCGCCGCGCAGCGCGTTGACGCCGCCGCCCGCCACGCCGATGTTGCCGAGCAGAAGCTGGATGATGGACATGGCGCGGATGTTCTGCACACCCACGCTTTTCTGGGTCCAGCCCATAGCGTACATGATGGTCCCGGCCTTGTCGGGCGCACCGGTGGACGCGAAGGTTTCATAGACGCGCAGGAGGTCTTCCTTGGGCGTTCCGGTGGTCTCGGACACCTTGTCGAGCGTGTAGCGGTCGTAGTGCTTCTTGAGAAGCTGCAAGACGCAACGGGGATGCGTGAGCGTCTCGTCGCGCACGGGAACGCCGTTGGCGTCCATTTCGAACGCCCACGTTTTCTTATCGTAGCTCTTCTTGTCGGCGTTGAAGCCGGAGAAGAGGCCGTCGCTGAACCCGAACCGCTCGCCGACGACCGTGGGGCCGTTGGTGCTGTCGATGACGTACTGCTTGAAATATTTGTCGTTGTTCAGGATATAGTTGATCATCCCGCCGAGGAAGGCGATGTCCGTGCCCACGCGAAGCTGGACATAGAAGTCGGCCTTGCTCGAAGAGTGGGTGAAGCGCGGGTCGACGCTGACGACCTTCGCGCCCTTATCCTGAGCCTTGAGCACCCATTTGAAGGAAATGGGATGGTTTTCGGCAGGGTTGCTGCCCATGATGAGGATACAATCACTGTTCGCCAAATCGTTCCAGTGATTCGTCATTGCACCGCGTCCGAACGACTCTGCCAGAGCCGTAACAGTGGCGCTGTGTCAGAGGCGCGCCTGGTGTTCGATATACACCAGGCCGAGGCTGCGGAGGATGGACTGATAGGCCCAGCACTCCTCGTTGTCCATTGCGGCGGAACCGAACGAAGCCATGGCTTCGGTGCGGTTGACGAGCTGGCCCTTGTCGTTCTTTTCCGTGAACGACTTGTCGCGGCTTTCCTTCACGCGCTTGGCGATTTCTTCCATCGCCCATTCCCATTCCACTTCTTTCCATTCGGTGGCGTGGGGGGCGCGGTAAAGTGGCTTCTTGGGGCGCTGATCGTTGACGGTAAGCTGCCACGTGGACGCGCCCTTGGGACAGAGGGAGCCCTCGTTGATCGGGTGATCCGGATCGCCTTCGACGTTGATGGCGCGGCCCTTGCCGAGCGGGTTGTCAGATGTGCTGGTGCTGACGATGAGCCCGCAGCCCACGGCACAGTAACAGCAGATGGATGTGGTCTGTTTCGTCCACTTGAGTTTGAATTCCTTGGCCTGCGCGAAAGCGGGGCGCAAGTTGAATCCGAGCCCGGAAACGGCGCCCGCCAGCGCGGCTCCAAGACCGAACTTCAGAAAGCCTCGGCGTGATACGCTCATGGTGATCCTCCCGATATTGGGCGGAAACGGTGGTTCCGCCGCAGGAATGCCGATATATGCTCATGTAAGCATATATAGTTTAAATCATTGCATGATCTGGTTACAGATACCCTACTGCTAGTCCAGCATAGGCCTTGTGTCAATCCTGTTTCGGAGAAAAAGGGGCTTGTGGAAATATTCCTTTGTAAAGCGGAAAATAAGGGGAAGAAAAAGGCGGTCTTCCCGTAAAGCGGGGAGAGGCGTCTCGGCGAAATGTAATGGGTTCCCTACAGTGAAACGCCCAAGGAGTATGGCCGGAATGGTACGGGCAACATGGATGGCGGACAGGCAAAGCCCAGGCCTTCTCGGTTGCGTAGGGGGGAGTGAATGGCATAGACATGATGGCCAAATCATGGGATGCCTCGCGTCTGAAGGCAAGGTTTCCCGCCCGGAAGAAAGGCGCTGGAAAGGCTCTGATGGGTCGGCGGGTTTCCGCTGTACGGGCCGGTGTCCGGGAGCCGGTTGCCGAGGTCTGGTGAAAACGGCCCCATATGGCTGGGTCGTGTGCTTGAAGAACATCCCGCCGATGGGGAAAGGAAGGCTGAAGGATGAACCCATTTGAAAATATACTGAGCGCCGTACGGCAAAAAAGGCCGCTAGTGCATTTTATTACCAATTATGTCACAGTCAATGATTGTGCCAACATGACGCTGGCTTTGGGCGGTTCGCCCATCATGGCCGATGATTTGTGTGAAGTGGAGCAGATCGTCGGGCATTGCTCCGCGCTGGTGCTGAACATAGGCACGCTCAGCGAGCGGACGGTACAATCCATGCTGGCGGCAGGGAAGGAGGCCAACAGGCTGGGCCGCCCCGTGGTATTCGATCCCGTGGGCGTGGGGGCTTCCCGTTTTCGCAATGAAACAGCAGCGATGTTGCTCCGGGAAGTCCGTTTTGACGTCATTAAGGGCAATATTTCGGAAATCGCGTATCTGGCGGAAGGGATCGGCACAACCAAGGGGGTGGACGCGAACCTTGACGCCCTGAGTACGGAAGGCAATCTGCGCTGGCATACGGATCTTGCCCGGAAGGTCAGTACCCAGACTGGCGCGGCCATCGTGATCAGCGGTCCTATCGATATTGTCGCGGACAGCCATGAAGCATGGGCCATCCGTAACGGGCATCCTATGATGGCCAACATCACGGGGACGGGCTGCATGTCGGCGGGGGTCATCGGCTGCTGCGTGGGAGCCGACCCGCAGGCGCTTTTGCCGTCCTGCGTCTGCGCCATGTCGGCCATGGGGATTTGCGGGGAGCTGGCGTATGAGAAACTGCTGTCCGTGGACGGAGGTTCGGGGACGTACCGTGTCCTTCTGATGGACGCCATGAGCAAGCTGGACGGGGCGACGCTGACCCGCAGGAGCAAGGCGGAACGGTTGCGGATTTGAGGCTGCGCAGAGCAGGGAGGCCCGCTTTGTATCCCGTGGGGAAGCGCAGAGGAAAATGTGCAGCCTCCATGCGGCGGTATCCTTCGGGCTGGATCGGTTTTTGCCGTCTGCGCGGCTTCTTATTCCGAATCGGCGATGGGATCGCCCCGCAACTCCTTTTGGGGTGAAAAGGCTTTTTCTTCAAGGAACACTTGAACAATTAGGGAAGGATTGAGCCCTCCGCCGCAGGGAAGGGGGCTTTTTCAGACGCGGGTGAGAAAGAGTTTTTTCGCGCGTGCCTGTATATGGCCCATGGTTGGGCGATCCGGGGAAGTTTTGACGAGGCGATCCCGGCGCTTGGATAAAGGAGGGTGCCAAAACGCCTTGCGCTGACACCGTTGGGCCGTTATGGATGAAGTTGATCCGCGGCGGGTGCCTCTCTTGGGCCTCGCTTTTTAGTATGCATTTTTGAGGTGCCGGCCCAGCGCCCGTGCACGGGAGGATAGATGGAAGCGTCGAAGAACGACAGATTGGTGAAGAAGTTCGCCGCACTTGAGGATAAGACGTGGTTTCCGCAGGAACTTTTGGAACTCGTAAAGGACGTATGCCGCCTGCAAGGTGAGGTGAGGGCTTCGTTGGCGGTTTCCGTCGATCCGGCTTTGGTCTGCGGCGATATGGAGCATCGGCAGGGGGCGCCGCTGCTGGCCAGGGAGCAATTCCCCGTCGATGCGGAGGGGGCCGAGAAGCTTTTCCGCGCTATCTTGGAAGTGGCGGAATCCCTGCCGCAGCTCCGCACGACTGCGCAGCTTGTCCGGGATAAGCTGATCCGGGGCGACATCCGGCCCGAAGAACTGTTCCGCGCCTACATGCTGGAAAACGCCGAACCCTTTGAGGCATGGGCCAAGGAAGCGCCCGACGCGCCCAATTTGCTGCCGTTCCTTGTGTACAACAGCATGGAGCCGTGGCTCGAAGCCGCGGGCGAGGCGCTTTCCTCCGCCTATCCGCAGAACGACGTTTGGCAGCACGGGCACTGTCCGGTATGCGGGAGCCCGGCTTTCATCGGGCATCTGAGCGGCCCTGAGCCGTCGCGCAACGAGGGCCGGGACATCAACAAGGGCGGAAAGCGGATGCATACGTGTTCGTACTGCCGGACGACGTTCCGGGCCAAGCGCATCCAATGCCCGTTCTGTCTTGAGGAAGATGCTAAGAAACTGGACTATTTCACGACGGAAAACGAACCGGGGTACCAGGTTCATGTCTGCCGCTCGTGCAAGAGCTATATCAAGATAGCCGACTTCCGCGAATTCTTCGGCCGAGAGAGCATCCCCGCGCTGGACGATCTCGAATCCCTCCCCCTCGACATCGCCGCCCAGAACGAAGACTTCCACCGGGTCGCGCCTTCGGAGTGGGGGCTATAAGCACTTTGCGTTTCGCCTCGTGAAATACGGGCCGTCCCATGCCAATAGGCGGGGACGGCTTTTTTTGTTTTAACCGAGTGGCGTATGAAACGGCGCGGGGTGGGCCCGGCCTCCTTGTCCGGAGGCGGTTTCGCGTAGCTCCGTAGCAAGGGTATATCCGTTTCCTGCAGTATTTATTGTAATTATTTACACGAGATAGGCAGTAGGTGCCGGATGGATATCCGGCACGCCGTTGAGTGTGCAGGGGTAGTCCAGGCTTTTCTTAGGATGAGGCCTTGAGAGAGGTACAATCCGCTCTAACGGCGTTTCAAAGTGAATCCGTTTTGACGTTCTATCTTGTGAAAAAAAGAAACTGAGTGTGCTGAAGCGCCGATGTCTTCAGGGTATTCACCAGGATAATGGATGCCACGGGGTTGAACAGCTTCTTTTTATAGAAAAAGAATGTTCAGTTTCAAATAGTTATCTATTTTAATGGCAATCTGTGTTCTTTTTCACTTGACAATCTTATATAAGACATCTTACAAAAGATTCACAGTGAGAGGGACAATACGCGCCGAACCGGAGCATCTCGGCCTTGAAGGAGGCGGAACGTCCGGATTCGGAAGGAACCACCCGCGAATCTACGGGAAATCATGTTTTCCCGTGAATGGCGTTCTTGAAACTGATACCGCTTCAAGGATGGCCCGCTCGGGGAACGGCGCGTTGTCATACAGCGTCAGGAGTGTTGTATCACCGACAAGTAAGGAGAGCCTCTATGAAACTGTTGTCCTGTTTGCGTACGGCGTTGTGTCTGCTGGGGTTGCTGGCTATGCCCGCAGCGGCGGCCTATCCCGAGAAACCTATTAACATGATCATCGCCTTCACTGCGGGCGGTTCGAGCGACGTGCAGGCTCGGATTATGCAGAAGTATTGGAATAAGTATGCGCCGCAGCCGTGGGTGTTCGTGTACAAGCCCGGTGCGGGAGGCATCATCGGGTTCACGGAAATAGCCAAGGCCCGCCCGGACGGCTACACCATCGGCGGCTTGAACGTCCCCCACATCATCCTCCAGCCGCTGGCGCAGAACGCCCAGTTCACCCCTGACAGCTTCAAGTACATTTGCCAGGTCGTCAACGATCCCCAGTGCATCGCCGTCCGCAAGGACAGCCCCTACCAGTCGACCAGCGAAATCATCGCCGCAGCTCGTAAAAACCCCGGCAAGATCCGCGTCGGCCTCGTCGGCCCTCTGTCGGGCCACCACCTGATGTTCCTCGACTACGGCAAAAAGTATCCCGACGCCAAGCTGACCAGCGTATTCTACAAGGGTGCCGCAGACCAGAACGCGGCGCTGCTCGGCGGGGAAATCGACATGATTTTCGGAAACATCAACGATGTGATGCGTTCCATCGACGAGTTCCGGGTGCTCAATGTCGCCGCCGAAAAGCGCAATGGCTTCCTGCCCGACGTCCCCACGCTGCGCGAAGCGGGCATCGACATGGTGTCCGACATCCGCCGCTGTTTTGCCGCGCCCAAGGGCATCAAGCCCGCCGAGCTCGACGCTTTGCGGGTGCTCTTCAAGAAGATTTGCGAAGATCCTGAGTATCTGGCCGATATGAAGAAGGCCGGGCAGCCCGCCGAATACATGGACGGCGAAGCTTTTGCGGCCTACATCGCCGGGCAGCAGGCTCATGCTCAAGAGGCCCTTTCCGCAGCCGGATTGCTCAAGAAATAGTGTTTCCGCTCCCGTTATGGGAGCGGAGCGCTGCACCGCTTCGAAAGGACGTTTCGCATGACAGAATTCATTTTGCCGGCCACTCTCCACCTGTTCGAGCCGCTGAACATCATCCTGATGCTCGCGGGCCTCACAGGCGGGATCATCATTGGGGCGCTTCCGGGGCTCTCCGCCACCATGGGGGTGGCGCTCATGGTCCCGGCCACGTTCGCCATGAACCCGACCAGCGGCCTGATCATGCTCGGCGCGATATACGCTGGGGCCATCTATGGCGGCGCGAACTCGGCCATTCTCATCTGCACGCCGGGCACGCCTTCCTCCGTGGCGACCACGTTCGACGGCTGGCCGCTGTGCCAGAAGGGGAGGGCGGATCTCGGGCTGTACACGTCGCTTCTGTCCTCGGCCTTCGGGGGCATTGTGGGCACGCTGTTCCTGCTCTGCCTTGGCGGCTCGCTGGCGCGGTTCGCGCTCCAGTTCGGCGGGCCGGAAAGTTTTTGGCTGTGTCTCTTCGGGCTCTCCACCATCGCGGTGATGACCCCGGACAACATGGGCAAAGGCATCGTTTCCGGCGCGGTGGGCATCTTGGTTTCCACCATCGGGCTCGACCCCAACACCGGCGCGCCGCGCTTCACCTTCGGGACCTATGACCTCTTGCAGGGCGTGTCCGTGATACCCTGCATGATCGGCCTGTTCTCATTCTCGCAAGTACTGTACCTCATCGGTACGGACAAGAGCTTCATCGCGGAGTACCACCCGCACAAGGGAGCCTTCGGCAAGGTGTTCCGGTATCTTGCCGCCCATTGCAAGACGATCCTCGTCCGGTCCTCCGTGCTCGGGACGTGGATCGGGATGCTTCCCGGCGCGGGAGGCGAGATCGCTTCGATCATCTCCTACAACGAGTCCAAGCGGTGGGACAAGGACCCTTCCCGCTATGGCAAGGGGAGCCTTGAGGGGGTCGCCGCCTCCGAAAGCGCGAACAATGCGGTCATCGGCGGCTCGCTCATCCCCATGCTGACCCTCGGTATCCCCGGCAGCGCGGTGGCGGCGGTCATCCTCGGGGCGCTCATGGCTCACGGCATCCAGCCGGGATTCAAGATATTCACCGCATCCGGAGATCTGGCCTATACGTTCATCATGTCCCAGTTCGCGGTGAACCTGCTGATGATCCCCGTCGGCTTCGTGCTGTGCCAATGTATGGCGCGCCTTCTGAGCATCCGGCTTACGCTGGTCGCCATCGGCATCGTGGTGTTGGCCTTCATCGGGGCCTACGCCATCAGCAACAGCCTGGTGGACATATGGGTAGTGCTCGCCTTCGGGCTCGTCGGGTTCTTTGGCGGCAAGGTGGGCATGGACACCGGTGCAATGGCCCTTGGCGTCATCCTTGGGCCGATGATCGAGGAGAACCTTGGAAAGAGCGTGGACTTGTCCCGTTCGGTGGACGGCGGCCTGATGTCCGTCATGTTCGAAGGCTCGATCAATAAGGTGCTCATTGCCGCGCTGCTCTTGTCGTTGCTGACGCCGTTTCTGCTCAAGCTGCGTAACCGCAAGCACGCCGCTCTGCTTCCTGAAGGCCCCCGTCCCGGCTGGAAGACGGATCTGTTCGCGGGGATTGGTTTCCTCGCCATCGCCGCCGCCTTCCTTGTCCAGTACGAAGGTCTGGAAGGGGTCAGCCGTGTTTTTCCCGAAGTGCTGACTAAGCTGATCGGCGCGGGCGGAGCGTATTTCGTCGGCAAGGGGTTGTGGCGCCGCTCCCGTGAGGCCGCCGAACCCGAAGGCGGTGAGGCTGTGGCGTGGTGCAAGATCGGCATCATCTGCGCGACCTCTTTGTGCTACGCCGTGCTTATCCCGGTGTTCGGCTTCCTCGTCACCACGATGGGGTTCATCGCTGGCTCCACGCTCATCCTCGGCGATCACAGCCGCGGCCTGCCGCGTCTTGCGCGAACGGCGATCGCATTTGCGATTGGCTTCAGCTTGCTGGTATGGGCGGGCTTTACGCTGCTGCTCAACGTTCCGGTACCTGAGGGGATGTTCCTTTAGCCTGCCGTGTGCGTTGCCTGTTTCCGTGAAACATTCATAACCCGTTCTTAACCCCTGGCCTGAAACGTTTTAGAAAATATAGTTTTATCTATATTAAAACGTTCGTCCGGAAAGGATCAGTTGTTTACTTGACAGTCTTGTATAAGACATAATACAGAAGAATCGCATTTGAACCAAACCTTAGGAGGCAATCATGTCAGTGCAATTTCTGGTTCATGAAGACGGCGACAGCGTCGGCGTCATCACCGTGGAAGGCGTGAAGGCCGGTCAGGAACTGACTGGCTGGATCATGAAAGAGGACAAGACCATTAC
>ENA-UEOI01000122-UEOI01000122.1-human-gut-metagenome-genome-assembly--contig:-NODE-122-length-93313-cov-12.785619_pt1 | contig 93313 bp, 89 predicted proteins | sample MGYA00242883_ERZ507882 | MGnify/ENA primary metagenome ERZ507882 (study PRJEB26167, sample SAMN06115502) | human gut metagenome | host: Homo sapiens | place: China:Chongqing | collected 2015-07-29...
TGGTCATATCATGGGCCAAGCGGTGAAGCAGCAAAGCGCCTCGCAGCCTACGAGGACACGGGGCTGGAGCCGGAGGAAATCTTTTCTGCCGTGGATATGGCAAAAATCGCCTGTGCGCTGCGTGAGCTTAATGTCTACAAGGAGCTCGGCTCCATTGACTGTCTCCGCAAGCTGGCTGGTGGCCCGGGAGAGACATCAACCATCACCAATGGGGGTAAAATCCGGGCCATGGACGATGACAGACTGGCGCAAGAGATTCTGCGCCGCTGGCGGGCAGAAATGGAGGCGGGAAAGTTTGAGGATATTTCCACTCGGTGGTGTGACATGAAGGGTGGATGCGTCAGCAGTAAGGGATACCCACGCCCCTGCACGGAAGATCGTCTGCTGGCCTGCATCAAACGATGGCTCCAGCAGCCAGCGGAGGGGTAGGGATTGAGGTGTGAAGATCTTATCATGCGGCGCCGGGATGCAGTCATCGGCCCTGCATCTGATGAGCTGCGAAAACGCCCTGGCAAAGATACGGGGAGAACCGCCTGTATGGCCCCAGGTGCCGATTTACGACATATCCATATTCTGCGATTTGGGATTCGAGCCGCCTTGGGTGAAAAAGCAGGTCGAATTCCTGGCAAACGCCGGTCATTCTTGCGGGGTGCCACTTGTGATTCTGGATTCTCCGCTCTACACCGACTTTATGGAGAATTTCGGGGAAAGGCGGACGATCAGCATCCCGTGGTGGACCATCAAGGAGGACGGCCACAAAAGCAAGATGCCTCGCAACTGCACCATCGACTACAAGGTAGAGCTGATCTCCAAGTACGTCCGGTGGGAGCTGCTTGGCTACAAAAAGGGGCAGCGGCTCCGGGAGGAAGACAAGAAGGCCCACGAGATGCACATGGGCTTCAGCGCGGAGGAGTCACGCCGGTGTAAGGAGAGCCCCAACCCCATGTTCGTCAACAAGTTCCCCTTGGTGGAGATGGGTCTGACCCGGGCGGATAACTTTGCCTACATCAAGGATGTATGGGGCTTGGAGACCAAGGCTTCGGCCTGCTCGTTCTGCCCGTTCCACAAGAATTACTTCTTCAAATTCCTGCGGGAGAATGAGCCGGAGCAATACGCCCAGGTTGTGGGCGTCGATGAACTGCTGCGGGACAAAAATCCGAAGCCGCCTATGGATTCCGACTTGTTCATATCGAGAAGTCGAAAGCGGCTCATGGATCTGACCGACGAGGATTGCAACGACGCTGAGTGCTTTGAATACTGCGGAATGCAGATTTGGAATGGATTTTGATTTGAGAAGATTCGATACTATGGAGCTTTGGAGGAGGAGAAAGATATGGACGAGCTGATTCGGAGGGTTGACGTGGCGCGGCCGCTCCTGGAGAAATACCGGGAAGTGAAGCGGCAAGCGGAGAGGGCTCGGAATCTGAGGAACCTGGGCTCTTGTCTTGCATTCCGGTCAGATATGGAGACTTTGAGAGCGTGCATCCAGATTGCCGTTGAAGCCCCGGCCATGGGAGAGGCCGGCGGAATGATCCAAGAGGCCGCTGTCCGGCGGCCAGTCCTGCAGGATGCCCTGGTGATGTATGGGCAGCAGGCGCAGATTGACATGATGCTGGAAGAGATGGCGGAGCTCTCCAAAGCACTGTTGAAACTGCGGAGAGCAAAGAAACACGAGATCACGGAGCCTCTGTTTCTCGTAAAGAACGTGGAGGAAGAGATAGCAGATGTGCAGATCGTCTTGAACCAAATGAAGCTGCTGTTTCCGGGTTGGGGGATCTGGATGCAGGCAAAGTTACAGAGGCTGGAGGAGCGGATCGAGAAAGAGAGGTGGGCGGATGCAGACGAAGGAAGAACTGCTGGAGATCGAGCAGCGGCTGCTGGTGGAGATGGGCCGGCGGTACGGCGCCCACCTGGAGAAGGCGGCTGCGGCGCGGCGGGCCCGGTCCAGGGAGAGAGCGAGGCGGGCACGTGAAGCGGCGATCCAGGGAATACGAACGGCTGGCGGCGATGGCGGCGGAGGCCAAGCGCCGCGGGCTCTCCTACGGCCAGCTGATGGCCGGCACAACGGAGTATGAGCGAAACCAGATCGTGCAGAAAAGGCGGAAAACATAAACGAAAGGAGGTGCCGCGGGTGTTTCGGTACAAGAAGTCCATTCCGGTGAGCTATGAGTGGCAGGGATACATATACTTCACTTCCCTGCTTTACTGGGAGTTACCGAAGCGGACACAGGAGAAGATCCTGAATTTGTGTATCGCCGCCGGGAAAGAAAACTACCAGGCGCTGTTCGAGTTTGTGACAACGGACGCGGGCGCACAGGCGGTCTGCCTGCGGCACCACCTCTCCCCCTCTACGTTGGAACGAGCCGTGCGGAGATACTACGAGGCGTTCCCACGGAAGATTTGACATGCAGGCAACCGGGTCACTCCCGGCGGCCTGCGTCTTCCCCTTATCTATGACCACATCCCGGTAAGGGTCACGCCCGCGAAAGCGGGTGCTCCGAAGATCAAGGGGACCCCGCTGCGCCCCGCGCAGTGGGGAGAGGAGACGCAAGGGAGCGGGCATTGTTTTCGCATTGGGGTCCCCGCCACGCCTGCGTGGTGGGGAGAGCCGGAGCAGCGAAGTGAGCGAGTTCTGACCAGAATGGCCGGAACGAGGGATGCGGAGCTTGTGACGGCGAGGGAAACGGAGCCGAGCGGACTTTGCGGCGACGAGGTGAGCCGGGCCCCTCCCCTGCCGTCCGTGTTGACGGCTGCGTTCCTACGTGGAGAGAGCGGCGGTGGGGGATTCTATGCCGCGCTGCGGGCGCATGAGCCGGGCGGGGCCTGCAAAACGAGATTCCGGTTTAAGTCACATCAAAAAGCCACCAACGCCCTGGCCGCCAGTACACGAGCACTGAGGTCCTCCGAAGTGGAGGGGAGCCAAAATGTGCCGCCGTCAATGCTGGGGACGGCACCAACGAGGGGCCCTGCGTAGACGATCAGACGAAAAGGCTTTCCGGATCATATACATATTAACATTCGCGCGCACGCGCGAATGTGGGCTTGGTAAGGGCCTAAGTTTTCACCAATAAAGCAGATAAAAGCAGAAAGAGGCAATGGGGGACCCCGCCACGCCCCGCGTGGTGGGGAGAGGACGAGCCCCGGAATGAGTGAGACCTGCCGCGGGCGGCAGGGTGAGCGATATGGAGGAGGCGAGGACGACATGGATGGGTACTGGATCGTCCGGACGTATGAGGCGGGCAACGTGGGAGAAAAAACAAAATTTTTCGTCCCAGGTGCCCGCCCCACGAGATCACAGCGCCGCCTGCGGGACGCCGCCCGGAAGCAGGCACAGAACGAGTACAGCGCGGAGAAGGCGCTGGCCCGCCTGCTCAACGCGAACTTCACAGAGGGCGACCTGCTGGTGGGCCTGGACTATTCGGACGAGGGACTGGCGCGGCTGGAGGCCTGGGCTCTCCGGCAGGGCCTGCCCATGGAGACCGAGGAAGAGCGGCTGGACACCATGCGGGCGGCGGCAGAGCACGAGCTGCAGCTGATGATCCGGCGGGTGAAGCGGGAACTGGACAAGCTGGGACTCCCGCTGCGGTACGTGGCCGTCACCTCCGACATGGACGGAGACACCGGGGAGACGGTACGGGTGCATCATCACTTGGTGGTAGACCAGGCGGTGCGGGACGTGTTCGTGGAAAAGTGGGCGGGCCTGGGCGGCGTGGACTGGAAGCCACTCTCCCCGCAGATGGACTACACGCCCCTGGCCTCCTACCTGATCCGGCAGGTGCGGCGGGTGCCGGATCACAAGAAGTACATCTCCAGCCGGAATCTGCTCCGGGTGGAGCCGAAGGACCGGATCGCCATGAGCGAGGCGGAGGTCCGGGTGCCGAAGGGCGGCGTGCTGCTGTTTCGGGAGGCGTACCACCCCGGCTTGTCCCAGTACATCCGGTACATCCTGCCGGAGAACCGCAGAAGGGTTCCCGCCGGAGCCCAGCGGAGCGGGTCCGGCGGGAAGAGGACGAGCGCCCAAGCCCCGAATAGGGGCGCGGAAGTGCCCTTGGGGTGCAAGGAAGCGGGCGGAGTTTTACCCGCAAGGGGTATGCGGCATCCGTATGGAAGCAAAGCTCCCGACGGCTGCCCAATCTCCACAGGAGGAAACGGAGCTAAGCGGACTTTGCGAGGACGACGGCCGCCTGGAAGGACGGGAAAAACGGAATAGGCGGTGGAGGCCCGGGAATTTTCCTCGGGCCTGAAAGCCGTGGAATTTTTCGACACGACAACGCGCGCACGGGGGCGGGTATGCCCTCGCACGCGCGTACACGCGCGCACCTGCGCGCGCGAGGGGACAATGCGCCTGTATCCTTTGCAGGACAAGGGATACAGGCGTTTTTTTGCGCTCAAAAAGTTGACGGTTCGACGCATGGTCACCCTGTTATACTGGTATTAGAGACCGGGGCGGGAGATGCGGAGGTGACGAGGACGTGGGAAGGCCCAGAAAGTACACGCCGCGGACGCTTAAAAGGGATGTAGAGCGGTATTTTGCTTCCATCACCCGGAAGGTGCGCATCACAGAGCCAGTGCCCACCGGCCGGTACGACGACAAAGGGCACATGATTTTTGAACAGGTGCCGGTGAAGAACTCCCTGGAAGAGGAAGTCTGGGTCACAGAGTACATCGTGCCGCCGGAGATCGCGGCGCTGTGCGAGTTCCTGGAGATCGACCGGAGCACCTGGGCCAACTACCGGGACCCGGACAAAAACCCGGAGTTCGTGGAGATCACCCAGCAGGTCTACGAGCGGATGAAGGCGTGGAACGAGCGGGAGCTGCTGACGCGGCCCGGCAAAGACATCAAGGGAATTGTCTTCAACCTGGAAAACAACTACGGATACCGGGAGCGGCACGACCTGGACTTCTCCAGCAAGGGGATCGAGGAATACCTGCAGAAGCTGGAAGAGGCCGGCGGGGGTGGCAGTTTATGAACATCCTGAACGTGCGGGAGTATATCGAGACGTTCCTGAAAATCCGCACGAAGGACGGAACCCTGATGCCGCTGCGGCTCAATCAGCCGCAGGATCGGATGTACCAGGCGGTCAAATCCCAGTGGGACGCCGGAAAGCCGGTGCGGATCATCGTCCTCAAAGCCCGGCAGATGGGGTTTTCCACCCTGACGGAGGCCATCATTTTCGCTATTACGGCCACCCGGTTCTATACCGACTGCATGATCGTCGCACACAAAGACGAGGCCACCGCCAACCTGTTCCGAATGTCCCTGCGTTATTACGAGAATCTGCCGGAGCCGATGAAACCCATGCGGAAGGCAAGCAACGCCCACGAGCTGGTCTTTGATAAGCCGGCCCACTACAAGGGCCGCCGGCCGGGCCTGGGGAGCTCCATCAAGTGCGCCACGGCAGGCGGCAGCGGTGTCGGCCGATCTGCCACGCTCCGGTGCCTCCACCTGTCCGAGTTCGCCTTCTGGCCGGGAGACAAGCGGGAGACGCTGGCGGGTTTGTCCCAGGCTGTGCCGGACAAGCCGGGGACCATGATTATCATCGAATCCACCGCCAACGGATACGACGAGTTCAAAAATCGGTGGGACGCGGCGGTGGAAGCCCAGCGGCGGGGCGAGGACGGCTACCTGCCCATCTTCTTTGCCTGGTACGAGATGGAGGAATACCGCCGGACCCCTCCCCCGGGATTTGAACGGACGCCGGAGGAGCAGGAACTGGCCGAAACCTTCCATCTGGACGACGAGCAGCTGGCCTGGCGGCGGTGGTGCATCGCCGCTAACTGCGGCGGAGACCTGGATCTGTTTCATCAGGAGTACCCGTCCACACCGGACGAGGCGTTTATTTCCACCGGCCGCTGCGTCTTCGACAAGGCGGAGATCGTGCTGCGGCGGGAGCAGGTGCGGGAGCTCCCCTGGGAACGGGGCGAGTTCCGTGCCAGGAAAGACGCAGCTGGAAAAATCGTCGGCTGGGATTGGGTACGGGACCCAAGAGGCGCTGTCCGCATCCTGAAAAAGCCGGAGAACGGCGTGCCCTATGTGATCGGCGGGGATACTGCCGGCACCGGAAGCGACTGGTTTGTGGGCCAGGTGCTGGACAACCGGACGGGAGAGCAGGTGGCGGTGCTCCACCACCAGTTTGGGGAGCGGATGTACGCCGAGCAGATGTACTGCCTGGGGATGTACTACAACACCGCCCTGATCGGTGTGGAGACCAACTACTCCACGTACCCGGAGATGAAACTGGAGGATTTGGGATACCCGAACCTGTACGTGCGGGAGCGCCTGGACAACTACACCGGAAAGATGGTGCCGGCCTTTGGCTTTGAGACCACGACCGTCACCAGGCCGGTGATTGTGGATGGGCTGAAAGACGCGGCCAGGGAGCACCTGGAGACCATCAATGACTACGAGACGTTGGGCGAGATGCTGACGTTCATTTATGACGAAAACTGGAAACCACAGGCGGAAGAGGGCGCTCACGACGATCTGGTGATGGCGCTGGCCATTGCCCACAAGATCAGGGTTCAGCAGCGGACCAGCGTGGAGCGGACCGCGGCGGCGGGGACTGCCGTGTGGACGCAGGATATGTGGGATGACTTTGACCGGGCGGACCCCCAGGGGCGGGAGCTCCTGCTGAAACTCTGGGGTACCCCGCGGAGATAGGAGAGCACGATGAAAACGAGAAAAGCGGCAGTCAGGCCGGCAAAACTGGATATTTGGCAGCGGAGGCTGGCGGACAGCGACGCAGCCTGGAAGCCGGAGATGGAGCGCATGGACCGGCGGGAGCACCTGTACAGCGGGGACCGGGAGCTCCGCGCCCTGACAAAGGGGGATGAGGGGCAGAAGGCTCCCCATATCCGGAATATCGTCTTTGAGAACATTGAGAGTCAGGTTTCCTCCGCCATTCCCTCCCCCAAGGTGACGCCGCGGCGGAAGGAGGACGAGGGGCTGGCAGACAAGATCGAGCACTGGCTGCGCTGCGAGCTGGACCGCCTGCCCTTCGAGACCATCAACGACCAGGCGGAGCGGACAGTCCCCATCCAGGGCGGCGTAGGCTTCCTGGTGGCCTGGGACAACCGGAAGCGGACCCACGACACGGTAGGCGAAGAGGAAGTGGCGATGCTGCATCCGAAGCAGTTCGCCCCGCAGCCCGGCATCTACACCGGCATCCAGGACATGGATTGGTTCATCGTCCGCCAGGCCGCCACGAAGGAGAGCATCCGGCGCCGGTACGGCGTGAATGTGGAAAACGAGGGCGAGCAGGAGCCCCAGGTGCGGGGCACCGGCGATGAAGACACGGCGGACGACGCTGTGACGATGTACATCGGCTACGCCAAAAACGACCAGGGCGGGATCGACCGCTATGTGTGGGTCAACGACATCGAGCTGGAGGACCTGGAGAACTACCAGGCGCGGCGTGTGCCGGTCTGTGCCCACTGCGGCCGGGTACGCCCCCTCCCCGGGCAGATCATCCAGAACCGGCAGGCCGTGGCGGAGACAGCGGAGACCAGGAAGCAGATCGCGGGCCGGGCCCTGGCCCTGCAGCTGGCGCAGGAGGTGGCGGCCGGTATCGGCGGAGGCCTGGAAGCCATGGCGGCGGAGGTGGCAGCAGAGCCGCCGGAGGCTGAGGCAGAACGGTACGACGGCGGACCATGCCCATGGTGCGGGAGCACGAACTGGACCACCAAAGAGCAGGAGTACGAAGAAGTGATCCTGCCCATCACCAACAGTTCCGGCCTGACGATTCCGGGCCAGCATCCGGAGATCGACGAGAACGGCCGGTCGGTCATGCGGCCTACCCGGATCCCTTTCTACCGGCCGGACGTGTTCCCGGTGGTGCTGCAGAAGAGCGTGAGCGTCTATGGCCAACTGCTGGGAAACAGCGACGTGGACGTGATTGAGGACCAGCAGAACACCACCAACCGCATGGAAAAAAAGATCATCGACCGTCTGGTGAAGGCAGGGACCCGGATTACGCTGCCGGCCAAAGCGACGCTGCGGACGGACCCGGTGGACGGAGAGCGATGGTTCCTGGATTCCCCGGCCGACAAGGCCATGATCGACGTGTACCAGTTTTCCGGAGACCTGCAGTACGAGCTGACGTACCTGGCGACGGTCTATGAAGAGGCCCGGCAGGTCCTGGGCATCACAGACAGCTTCCAGGGCCGGACGGACCCAACGGCCACCAGCGGAAAGGCCAAGGAGTTTTCCGCCGCACAGGCGGCGGGGCGCTTGGAGAGCAAGCGGACCATGAAGCAGGCGGCATACGCCCAGCTGTTCGAGCTGATGTTCAAGTTCTGGCTGGCGTACTCGGACGAGCCCCGGCCCATCAGCTACAAGGACAACGAGGGGAACACGGTCTTTGAGGAGATCAGCCGGTACGACTTCTTGAAGCAGGACGAGGATGGGCAGTTCTACTGGGACGACCAGTTCCTGTTCAGCTGTGACACCTCTGCCCCGCTGGCTTCCAACCGGGAGGCCATGTGGCAGGAGACTCGGATGAACCTGCAGACCGGGGCATTCGGCGATCCCAGCAGCACGGAGACGCTGATCCTGTTTTGGAGCAAGATGGAGGAGCTGCACTACCCCGGGGCCGGGTCCACCAAGAAATACCTGGAAGAGCGGTTGCGGCGGGAACAGCAGCAGGCCGCCCAGGCCCAGCAGATACAGCTCCAGATACTGGCCATGCAGGCCCAGCAGCGAGGGCGGCGGGACGCCGCATCCACAGTCAACCAAGGCAATCAGACGCCGACGGGTAGGTAAAAGGGCCCCCACCACGCGGGGCGTGGTGGGAAGAGGACGAACGACGGAGTGAGCGATATTCCCCGTGCACGGGGAATTGAGCGATATGGAGTCCGTGAGGACGAACGCATGAGAACGCGGGAAAATCTCAATCTGCAAGAAAGGAGGCGGCACCTGCATGAAGAACGGCGGCAAGCGCGGCGGCTTCGGCTACGTGGGCCGGATCAAGAACTCCGGGCCCCAGGTGGTACAGGCCCCCATCCAGACCACTGTGTCCAAGAAGGGCACAGTGAAGACGGGCAACGACCTCCGGAGCGGCAAGAAGTAACGGAGATCGAATAATCCGGGGCCGGGAGTGGCCCACCATTACGCAAGCCAACAGCGGGAAAATGGCAGCCGGCCAGAGGCCGGAACGGAGGCATTATGGCCGGATTTGAAGAGAGCGATCTGTATGCTGCGTTCGGGCTGGAGCAGCCCGCAGGCGGGAACGAACCGGGAGCCGCCGAACCGGGAGCGCAGGAAGGACAGGCACGGGGCACGGAGCCCGGAACGGGCGAAGCCCAGGAGCCGGCGCAGACCCAGGAGCAGGACCCCTCCCGGGATCAGGGAGACGGTGGGGCCCAGGGCGGCGCCGGCGGTGCCAGGGACGTTTCCGGAGCGTCCCAGGCAGAGGGCGGGCAGGAAGGAGAGCCCGCCCAGCAGACCAAGGAGCAGCCCCCGCAAGGGGGACGCGGCATCCGTAATGAGGCAGAGCCTCAAACGGCTGCCCAGCGGGCGGAGAATGCAGCCCGCCGGCGGCGGGAAGAGCAGCAGGCCGCCATTGACGCCGCCGTGAAAATGGCGGTGGAGGACGAGAGGGCCAGAACCAAAGGGCAGATGGAGGCCTTCTTTGCCAAGGCGGGGATGAAAAACACCGTCACCGGCAAGCCCATCACCACCCTGGAGGAGTTTGACGCCTGGCAGGCGGACTATGAAGCCGCCAGACTACAGAAGGACCTGAAGGCCGGGAAGCTGACACCGGAGGCCCTGCGGTCCGCGGTGGAACAGACGCCGGCGATCCAGGCGCTGAAAAAGCAGCAGGAGCAGCGGGCGGCGGAGGACGAGCAGCGCAGACAGGCTGAGGCCAAGGCCCGGGTGGACGCGGAGCTCGCGGAAATCCACAAGCTGGACCCCGCTATCAACACGGTGGAGGACCTGTTGTCCATGCCCGACGCCAAGGCGTTCTACGACCTGGTGCGCAAGGGCAACAGCTTCCTGGACGCCTACCGGCTGGCCAACTTTGACCGGCTGCAGGCGGCCCGGGCGGAAGCGGCCCGGCAGCAGGCCATGAACAACGCCAGGGGCAAGGACCACCTGACCGGCACCGGGACCCCCCAGGGGACCGGGGCGGCCACGGTGCCGCCGGACGAGATGCAGGCATTCAAGCTCTTCAATCCGACGGCCACGGAGGCGGAGATCACCGCCTGGTACAACAAGCACAAGAAATGAGCGGCGCCCCGGGAGACCGAGGCAGCGTGAAAAGGAGGAAACCATGTTTCAGCCCTGGAAAAGCGACAACGGGGCTGTGCTCCCCTGGGAGTATCTGCCGGCGGAGGCCGGCACCTACCACGTGGGGCAGGCCCTGAACCTGGACGCCACCACCGGCCATCTGGAGGCCGTGGCGGCGGACCTGGATACCACTCCCCCCTACATCTGCAACGCGGAGGTAAAGGTGGAGACCGCGGGGACCCCCATCCCCGTGTCCCGGACGAGCCGGGACGTGATCTATGAGACCACCCTGCAGGCGGCGGCCGCGGGCACCGTGGCGGGCAGTCGGCTGGTGGTCAAGAGCGGCGGCACGCAGGTGGGCGCCGGGGACGGCACCTTTGAGGTGGTCAGCCTGGACGGCACCACGGCAGGCAGCATCGTTCGCGGCCGATTCGTGGACCCGAAGCCCGCGGCGGGCGGCGGTGGCTAATCACCGACCTGCCGAGAAAGGAGAAACAAGACAATGCCTATTAGACTTACATTTTCCGAGGGGTCTGGCCTGAATGACAGCGTGTACGGCAAGTGCCAGGCCCCCATCCGGATGTTCCTGGAGAAGCGGGGCGAGGCCTTCGAGCAGGAGAGCGTCGTGGAGCGGCTGTTCCTGATGGGTACATCCGAGAACTACGGCGACCTGCTGACCAGCATGACCGCCATGGCGGGCTTTGAGCCCGTGGGTGAGAACGGCGCCTATCCCGAGGACTCCATGCAGGAGGGCTATCAGAAGCTGCTGGTGTATGAGACCTGGAAGGATTCCTTCTCCATCTCCAAGGAGATGATCGAGGACTCCAAGCTGATGGACCTGCGCAAGCAGCCGGGGGCCTTTATGACCAGCTATCACCGGACCCGGGAACTGTTCGGCGCGGCCCTGTACGGCGGCGCCATCAAGGCGGCCACTACGGCGCAGTTCAAGGGCAAGACCTTTGACATCACCACGGCGGACGGCCAGCCGCTGTTCTCCGCGGCACACCCCGCCAAGGTGTCCGGCCCCGCCCAGTGCAACCTGTTCAAGGACGCCTTCTCCGTGGATGCCCTGGGCCAGATGGAGACGGCCATGCAGATTTTCTGCGGCGACACGGAGGAGATTCTGGACGTGTCCCCGGACACCATCCTGATCCCCGATCTGGCCAGCCTGAAGAAGGATGTGTTCGCGGCCATCGGCGCCGACAAGGACCCGGCCACCAGCAACAACGCCTTCAACTATCAGTTCGGCCGCTGGACCGTGATCTGCTGGCCCTATCTGAACAAGTTCATCACGGCCGGCACCGCGCCCTGGATCCTGCTGGACAGCAAGTACAACGAGCAGTACGGCGGCGCTGTGTGGAACGACCGGATTCCGCTGGCGGTGCGGAGCACCATCGACGAGAACACCGACGCCAACGTGTGGCGGGGCCGTTCCCGCTGGAACGCCACGTTCAACGACTGGCGGTTCGCCGCCATCGGCGGCATCTCCACGGGAGAAGAGCTCCCCGACTAAGCAACACCCGAAGCGGGCGAAGGTACGCCTCCGCCCGCTTTTCCACAAGGAGGCAACCATGAAAATCTGCGTGTACGCCATCGCCAAAAACGAAGAGCAGTTCGTGGACCGCTGGATGGACTCCATGCGGGAGGCGGACTGGGTGTGCGTGCTGGACACCGGGAGCACGGACCGGACCGTGGAAAAGCTGGCGGACCGGGGCGCCGTGGTGCGGCAGGAGGCTGTCAGCCCCTGGCGGTTTGATGCGGCCCGCAACCGCTCCATGGAGCTGATCCCGCCGGACACGGACATCTGCGTGTGCACGGACCTGGACGAGGTGTTTCGGCCCGGCTGGCGGAAGCTGCTGGAGAATGCCTGGGAGCCGGGAGCAGAACAGCTCCGGTACACCTATATCTGGAGCTTCGGCCCCCGCGGAACGCCGGGCACTACGTTCCTGCAGGAGAAAATCCACGCCCCCGGCGTGTTCCGCTGGCATCATCCGGTACATGAAGTGCTGCGGAGGACAGACGGGCAGCGCACCTGGAAGACAGCGGTATGTCCGGAGATCGTGCTGGAGCACTATCCGGACCCGAAGAAAAGCCGGGCGGAGTATCTGCCGCTGCTGGAACTGTCCGTCCGGGAGGATCCGGAGGACGACCGGAACGCCCACTATCTGGGGCGGGAGTATATGTTCCACGGACTGTACGCGGAGGCCATCCCGGTGCTGAAGCGCCACCTGGAAATGCCCGGAGCCGTGTGGCAGCCGGAGCGGTGCGCCTCCATGCGCTTTCTCTCCCGGTGCTATCTGTCTATGGGCGACAGGCGGCAGGGCATGGTGTGGGCGCTGCGGGCCATCGCAGAGGCACCGGAGCTGCGGGAGCCCTGGGTACAGGCGCAGGAGGCAGCCTACGCGGCGGAGGACTGGGAGGGCGTGGTCTACTACGGCCGGCGGGCCGTGGACATCACCGAACGGTCCGGCTTCTATATCAACGAGGACAGGGCCTGGGGCGCCTATCCCTGGGACGCCATGGCGTATGCCTGCTACCGGATCGGGGATCTGCGGGCGGCAGGAGCATACGGAGAGCAGGCGCTGCTGGAGGAACCGGACAACCCGCGGCTGCTGGAGAACATGCGCTTCTATGTGGGAAACAAGGGAGGCGGATACGAATGAAGGTCAAGGATGCCATCGCGGCGGCGGATGCCGTGAAACCCAACGCTTTCAGCGAGGAGACGAAGTTCCAGTGGCTGCGCCGCATGGAAGGCTGCCTGCAGGCGGAGGTCTTTTTGATGGCGCCGGCGCAGATCCGGGAGCTGGACTTGCAATATCCGGCGGATATGGACCGGGAGCTGTTGGTGGATCCTCCCTACGACGATCTCTATCCGCTGTATCTGCAGGCCAGGATCGACGCGGAGAACGGAGAGTATAACAAGTACGCGGACTCCATGACCATTTACAACAGCGCGTACACGGCGTTTGTGTGCTGGTTCTGCCAGCTATACGATCCTGCGGAGGGATATTACGGCGAGGAGGCGAGACGGCATGAGGTGGAGTGAGCGCGGCGGACCGCCGTACAACAACCCTCCCTACTATCTTTCGGCCTACGGCCTTGCGGTGAAGCACGGCTTCAAGGGAACGGAGGAGGAATACCTGGCATCCCTGAAGGGAGAGACCGGGGAGACGGGTCCCACCGGACCCACAGGAGCACAGGGGCCGACAGGTCCCATTGGAGAAACCGGACCAACTGGGCCGGTTGGACCGACAGGCGCGGCCGGAGCGGCAGGTCCCACCGGCCCCACAGGAGCCCAGGGGCAGACAGGCCCTGCCGGAGAAGCCGGGCCAACGGGACCGACAGGCCCGACAGGAGAAACCGGAGCCACAGGTCCCGCGGGGCCAATGGGGCCCACGGGACCGGCAGGCGGCCCCACCGGCCCGACAGGACCTGCGGGGCCCAGCGGACAGGCCGGTGCGGCCGGCCCGACAGGACCAACGGGGCCCGCCGGAGCGGCTGGTCCAACAGGCCCCACCGGTCCGGCGGGAGAAAACGGCGTGACCTCCTTCAATGGCCGGCGTGGCGTGGTGGTGCCCCAGTCCGGGGACTACAACGCCACACAGATCCCGGTGAGCGGAGAGCCGGAGGCGGAGACCGTTGCGACGGCTTTGTCTAATAAGGCGCCCGCTGGATATGGGCTGGGGGCCGCAGCAGCTCCTGTGACTGACCTCAATCAAGCTGTGCTCTCGGGCTGGTATAGTTGCGCAGGCTCATCAAATGGACCTTCATCCAACTTTTATGGCTGGCTACTCGTATCATCCCGCACTGGGGCGGGTGGCATGATCCGCCAAGACGCTTGGAACGCATTAGGTCAACCGGATCATTTTGTCAGATATGCTGTAGATGGTGTGTGGACTCCGTGGGAATACGTAAATCCCCCCATGCAGTTGGGCGTCGAGTACCGCACCGTGGAGCAATACAACAGCAAACCTGTGTATGCCAAAGCAATTAGTTTCGGCCAAGCACCGAATGCCACATACAAAGACGTCTCTCATGGGATAGAGAATTTCAGCCAGCTCGTCTCATACACAGGGATGATGGGAGGCGCTAATTTGATCGAAGCCTCTGGGGTTGATAATATTCAGATCAATGCCTCCAATATCCGAATCACGACAAATACGGATGTGTCCGCAAACTATGTATATCTGGTTTTGCGTTACACAAAAACAACCGATTGAGGAGGAGCGCATGAAGATCCTGAAATATAAGCTGGCTACGGAGACCAACCACGGAACGCCGGAGAAGCCGATGATGGAAACCGTACTATCCGACGTCTCCATGCCTTACGCCACGGAGGCCGACTACCAGCTGGCCTTGTCTGAGGCATGGCAGGGTGAGGTCACCGTGGAGGAGGTGGCGGATACCACGGACGAAATCCGGGCGCGGCGTGACCGGCTATTGGCGGCCACGGACTGGGCGGTACTGCCGGATTCCCCGTTGGACGCGCAGTCGCTGGAGGCGGTCAAAACATACCGGCAGGCCCTGCGGGATGTGCCCCAACAGGAGCGTTTTCCCAGTGCCATTACTTGGCCGCAGATGCCGGAGCTTGCAAATCAGCCCTGATTTGTGTGGCTTCCTCGGCAGACAGCCGCCCGGCGGCTACCAGCTGATCCAAACGGCCATCGTCCCAAAGGCGGGGATAGTAGGCCCTCGCCATATCATACACTGTCACAACGCCACCCCCTGCATAGCTGCCAAGAAATCCACATCTGCCCGCAGTTGTTCCTGAGCTGTGGGAGGCGGCACAGGGACTCCATCATCCTCCACGGTAATCTGCCCTTGATAGGCTTCATCCTGGGCGATAGCATAGGCTTCCTCCGTATAGGTCACAGTAACAGGAGAAAGTAGCGTCTCAATGTCCGGCTCCTCGGGAGTGCCATAGTTGATCTCTGTTTCCAACTGATATTTGATGATCTTCATGTGCCCTCCTAATCCGTAGTTTTGGTGTAGGCGATAACAACCCAGGAATTGCTCGTGCTGAATCCCGCCGCTGTCGTTATGGTGATGTTCGATCCGTCAACTAAAATACCAGTGATACCCGGATTGCCAACCAGATTATCTCCATCGTTGTTTAATCCGTACAGTGCGGATAACCGTAGCCCAATGTCTTGTACTCCATGCGCTACAGACTTGGATGTTCCCGCAGAGAGAGCCCCGGTATTTACGGCTTTCTTGTAGACTGGTTTGTTATTGTGGCGCTCAGTGGTGCGGTACTCGATGCCGGTTCGCATGGGCGGATGTTCCCATTCAAACGGCATCCAAACTGCTGGACTCGACGATGAGGGATACCGTTGCTTGAACATCCGCCATCCGCACAGCCCCGCGTCCGCACTACCGATATTAGATAGGACCGCGTAGTTCGCATCGCTCTTGTATAAGAGCGATATCGTAGTACCTGCATTGCCGTACACTGCCGGCGGATAGGCCCGCACCAGTTTTGCGGTCTTGTCAGGCATCGCGTCCAGTACAGCGTCTACCTTGGCGCAGTATGTCTCATAGGATTCCTCCGCGCTGGTGGTCACAATTTCCTGTATCGCATCCCCGAAGCCAAACCCGCCGGGCGCCTTATTAGACTAAGACACCCTCCTGCTATACTGGTGCGGGAGGTGTTGCGTATGGATGCAAAGACGGAGCTGGAGCGGAAGCTGGTAGGACTGGCCCCCGGTATGGAGGCGGAGATCAGACAGGTCCTGGAGGCGTACCGGATCACCTGGGCGGAGACAGGCGGCGCCCTGGCGCTCCGTGAACGGATCGAGTCATTCCTGGCGGCGAAGCGGATCGACGGCCTGTCCCAGAAAACCCTGAAAGACTATGGCCTCGTGCTGCGGTCTTTTGCGCGGTATGCGGACAAACCACCGGAGGAGATCACCGCCGACGATGTCCGGCGGTATCTGGCCGGACTGTCGGAGCGGGGGCTGAAGGATGGGAGCATCGTCACCCACGCCAACACGCTGCGGAGCTTTTTCGCATGGCTGGAGCTGGAAGACGTGATCGGGAAAAGCCCCATGCGGAGGATCAGGAGCCGGAGCGTGGACCGGACGGCGTCCCGCCGCCCCCTGACAGATGAGGAACTTCACCGGTTGCGGAAAGGCTGCCGGAACATCCGGGACCAGGCACTGGTAGAATTCCTGTCCTCCAGCGGCTGCCGGTTGAGCGAGGCGGCAGGGATTCGTGCGGAGCAGGTGGATTGGAAGCAGAGGAGTGTACGCGTGCTGGGGAAAGGGCGGAAAATTCGGACGGTGTTCTTCTCCTTCCGGGCCGGACAGCTTCTGCGGGAATACCTGAGTCAGCGGGAGGGCGGAGACGCGCTCTTCGCGGCGGTCAGAGCGCCATGGAGCCCTTTGACGCCGGGAGGCATTGAGAAAGCCCTGGCACGAATCGGGCAGCGGGCCGGGCTGGAACGGCGGGTCCACCCCCATATCCTGCGGCATACCTTTGCTACGCAGGCGCTGCAGGGTGGGATGCCGCTGCCGGTGATTCAGCAGCTCCTGGGGCATGAGGACCCCAAAACCACCATGATCTACGCCGCGATTCTGCCGGAGGCGGCGCGGCGGGCATATAGGAAAACATTTGACCGAAAGGAGAACGACCATGAATGAAACGACTGTGACCACGGTAAAGGCCGCCATCGCGGCGGCGGTGGCTACCATGACGGCCCTGTGGGGCTGGTTCGGGTGGCTGGTGATCGCCTGGGTGCTGCTGATGCTGGCGGATTGGCTGATCGGCAGCGCGGCGGCAGCCAAGGAGGGGCGCTGGTCCAGCGCCAAGATGCGGGAGGGCGCCTGGCACAAAGGCGGGATGATCCTGGTGGTGTGCATCGCCCTGGTGGCGGACTGGCTGATCGGGAGCATCCTGGGGCATATCCCGGCGGTGTCCCTGCCATTTACATATTCTGTTTTGCTAGGGCCGCTGGTGATCGTCTGGTACATCATCGGAGAGCTGGGTTCCCTGGCGGAGCACGCCGTTACCTTTGGGGCACCTGTCCCCTCCTGGCTGCGGAACATTTTGGAGATCGGCAAAAATGCCGTGGACGCCGCCGGGGAGAGCATCGCCGGCGAGGGCGGCGGAGACGATCCGAAGGAAAGCGAAAACACCAAAAACGAATAGGCATCAAGCCGCTGTGCGGTTGATATTAAATTTTGAAAAGGAGATTTTGAACATGAAGACTGTGGAAGAAGTGCTGCAGAAGTACACCCTGGGCGAGGCCGGTAAGGACGAGACCAACGACGGTCTGAAGGAATTGGGCTCTCCCCTGCGCCTGAACCCTGACCGGAATGTGATTACCCCGGAGGAGCTGGCGGAGACCCGTGTGGGCGAGACCCCTGCTGAGGCCAACGGATGGGGCATTCTGGACCACGGCGTGGGCAGCCTGGAAAAGGTCCATGTGGTGAACGGCCGCACGGTGGACGTGGACATGGGACATGAGGCCGCCTATGTCTACATCGCCGGGCGCAAGTACCGCCTGCGGAGCGATGTGCTGACGGAGGAAGACTGATGAAGACATACATCGGGACCAAGATCATCCAGGCGGAGCCGGCGTTCCGGATCGATGGGGAGATTTATCCTGAGAGCGGTCCGGTCCCAAGAAGCATGAACCGCGAGGAAGGCTACCGGGTCCATTACCCGGACGGATACGAGAGCTGGAGTCCCAAGGGCGTGTTCGAGCAGGCCCATCTGCCCATGACCGTCAATCCCGACCTGCGGACGGACGCTCCCAGCATCAGTCAGCAGATGGTGGATGATTTCATCCTGGAGACCTGGACGCAGACCATGGGAGACAAAACCACGGTTGTGCGTGCCATGCTGCGGAACGGGTTTGAGATCATGGAGAGTTCTGCGTGCGTCAGCGCGGAGAACTACGACGAAAAACTGGGCCGGGAAATCTGCCTGGGCAAGATCAAGGACAAGGTCTGGTTCCTGCTGGGCTTCCTGCTGCAGACCGCGGTACATGGCGTGAAGAAGGCGAAAACGGAGGCAGGCAGGCCGGCCTACGCCATGACCTTCGGCATGGCTATTGAGGCGGCCAAGAAGGGCAAACGCATTGCCCGGAAGGGCTGGAACGGAAAAGGCCAGTATGTGGAGCTGGCAAAGGCCATCAGTTACAAAAGCCCCACCGGCGCGGTGGTGAATGCGGAGCACGACGCCATTGGGAACCAGGCGCTGGCCTTCGTGGGCACCTCCGGCGTACAGATGGGCTGGCTGGCCTCCCAGGCAGATATGCTGGCGGACGACTGGGAGATCGTGGAGGGCTGATATGGTCCATATTGAGAGGACGCCGCTGAAGAAGATCCTGCGGGCAGTGGTCTACCGGAACACGAAGAAGCTGCCGCTCTCGGAGATCGTGGAGCGGGAGAAGCCGGACCTTGCCATGACGGGGGTGTTTTACAGCCCCGCCAAATGGGCGCCGGTGTGCCCGGTGAAGGCGGACGGGACCGTCCTGTTTGCGGATCAGCAGGACAGCTACTGGGCCCTGGGCTGGGACGTGGGAGCCGATGTGCTCCCCATCCTGGTCCCTCCTGGCGGGGAAAGCGACTGCCGGAACTACGTGGCAAACTGCCTGCTGGTCCGGGCGGGACGGCCCCAGCAGAAGTTGTACTACAACGATGACGTGGGCGGCCGGCGGGGCCGGGTGGCCGTGGGGCTGACGAAGGATACCTGGATCACCTACGGGGCCTCTGACGGCTCTAGCGGCGCCATGACGCCGGAGGACCTGCGGGACTACATGGTGGGCCAGGGCTGTCAATTCGCCGTGATGATGGACGGCGGAGGCAAGGTCAATCTGTATGTGAAGAGCGAGAACGTCCTGATCCAGGGCAAGGACCCCAGCCAGAACCTGATCCTGCTGTACCTGGACGACGGAGAAACGGAGGAAGCACCTGTGAGCGAGAAAAAGACGGTTTGCCTGGACCCGGGCCACGACGCAAGCAACCTGGCCAACAAGAGCCCGGACGGCACCTACTATGAGCACGAGTTCGCCCTGGACATGGGGAACCGGATCAAGGCCATCCTGGAGCGGTACGGTGTGGCCGTGACGATGACCCGCACCGGCGGCGAGGCGGTGAGCCTGGCCCAGCGGTGCAAGATCGCCAACAACATCCGGGGGCTGGACCTGTTTGTGAGCCTGCACTCCAATGCGGCGGCGGGCAGCGGCTGGTCCTCCGCCTCCGGCTGGAGCGCCTATGTGTTCGGCGAGACCAGCGGCGGCTATGCCGCGGCGCAGCGCATCCTGGAGGCGGTGAAGGCGGCGGGGATCGCGGTGCGGTCCTCCCCCATCGTGGAGGACCCGTCCCTCTACGTACTGAAAGGGACGGTGGCGCCGGCGGTGCTGATCGAGCACGGCTTCCACACGAACCAGGAGGACGTAGAGAAGCTGCGGAATAGCAGCTACCGGCAGAGATTAGCGGAGGCGGAGGCCCGTGGCATCCTGGACTACCTGGGCATTGCCTATGCGGAAGAGGACACGCCGGCGGCGGAGCCGACAGAGGCGGAAAAAGCGGTGGAGTGGATCACCAGTGAGGGCATCATGCTGGGCAACAGCGCCGGGGACCTGATGCTGGACCAGCCGCTGACTGGAAAACGGTTCGCCGTCATGCTGTACCGGTATCACAAAAAATTTCATCCAACATAAACGGACGAGGGGCCGGCCGGTGCGGCCGGCCCCGTTTCTTGCAGGAGGCGAGACGACGTGCCATCCAACTGGCTGTACATCGACAGCAACTTCCCCACGTTCACCGGGGAGGAGAGCCTGAAAGAGCAGGTCACCACAATCCAAAACTACATGTATATGCTGGTGGAGCAGCTGCGGTACACCCTGCACAACTTGGATCTCTCCAACATGAACGAGGCGGCGGTGGACGACTGGGAGAACGCCATCACCGAGCCCATCTACATCCATCTGGAGGACAGCGACGAGCGGATTACCCAGCTTGCCATCACGGCGGCGGGACTGTCTGCCCGGATGGAGGACGCGGAGGGGAACATCACCACCCTGCAGGCCACAGCCACAGGGCTGGCCGCGCAGATCACAGACGCCGAGGGAGACATCGCGGCCCTGCAGGTGACGGCCGACGGCCTCTCCAGCACGGTTGCCAACCAGGCAGGGCAGATCAGCAGCCTGCAGCAGACGGTGGGCAGCTTCTCCCTTTCTGTGAGCAATGGGGAGAGCAGCTCCACCATCTACCTGTCCGCAAACGGGGCCGTGATCGACTCCGCCCGGGTGACATTCACCGGAATGGTTCTGTTCGCGGATCTGGAGACCTCCGGCGCCACAGTCATCAACGGCGACAACATCACCACGGGGACCATCTTCGCGGACATCATCCACCTGGGCGGACAGATGGACGTGTACCGGACGGCCAGCGGGTTCTCCCTGGGCGGTTATATCGGATACATGTCCGGCATGACGGCTTCGGGGAGTTCCACGGCGGGCATCGCCATTGCCAGCAGCAACGAGGCGGCGGTGGTGATCTGCACCACCAACGGCGCCCGGATGGGATATGACGGCGTCTCCACGGTGGTGTGCACCAGTACGCAGGTGTCCATCACCGGGGACACGGTATTCATCAACGGGGAGCCGGCCGCAACATCCGACGCGCGATTGAAGACGGAGAAGCAGTACGATGTGGAGAAATACCTGGGCGTCTTTGACCGGCTGAAGCCCTGCACTTTCGTCTATGAGGGGCACAAGCGCCGCCACCTGGGCCTGATTGCCCAGGAGGTGCAGGAGGCCCTGGCGGACGAGGGTATCCCGGAGAGCGACTTCGCGGCCCTGTGCACAGAGCCGCCCGGCGAGGAACGGCCGGACGGCCTCTATACCCTGCGCTATGGAGAGATTCAGATTATGGCGATTGCCAAAATCCAGCAGATGGCGGAGGAGATAGCAAAACTGAAAGAACAAGTGGCGGCCCTGTCGGCCGGGAAGGAGTAAGACATGAAAATAACGCTGATGGAGGCCGTCATGGCCAACCTGGCGGCGGAGGAGGTCGGGCGGCAGGCCGTCCCCTACTCCCTGGCTCTGGCCCTGATGAAGGTCAAACAGGCCACGGCGGCGGAAGCGGAGACCTTCGCGGCGGAGGAGCGGAAGCTGGTGGAGAAGTTCGCAGCCAAGGACGAGGACGGAAACATCCGCGTGGCCCAGGGGCGATTCACCTTCCGCGCCCCCGGAGAGCGGGGAGAATACGAGGAGCAGCACCGACAGCTTGCCGAGACGCCGGCAGAGATCCGTTTTACGAAGCTGCGGGCGCCGGCGCCGGACACGATCTCCGTAAAATCACTGGAGGTCCTATCCCGATTCATCGACTTCCGAGGAGGTGACAGAAAGTGAGACTGCCGCAGGTATCCTATGCCGACGGGATCAAGACCGCCAAACAGGACGAGTTCGCCGGCCTGAACCACAACCTGGGCGCCAAGGACGGGGAGCTGTGGGATATGCGAAACCTGTGCAGCGACTACTCTCCCCTGCTGGCGACCAGGTCGCGGCGGATGCTGTACAAGACGCTGCAGGACCCCGGCGGTCTGTTCTGCTGGGACAAGCTGTGCTGGGTGGACGGGACCACGTTCTACTATGATGGTGTGGCCAAGGGGACTGTGACAGCCGGCCGGAAGACCTTCACCGCCCTGGGAGCCTACATCGTGATCTTCCCGGACAAGGCATACTACAACACGGCGGCGGACGAGTTCGGCAATCTGGAGGCCACCTGGACCGGTGCCTCCCTCACCTTCACCAACGGGAAACTGTATGAAGAGGACGCGGAGGCCAACTGCATCCAGGCGGAGGGCGTCAACTGGGAGGACTACTTCAAGGCTGGGGACGCCGTGACCATCGCGGGATGCACGAAGCACACAGAGAACAACAAAACCCCGGTGATCCGGGAGATCGACGGGGACAAGCTGTACTTCTACGAATACATCTTCACCCTGGATGGCGAGGACGGTGTGACGCCCTACACCGAAACCGGGGAGCTTTCGGTCTCCCGGACAGTGCCGGACCTGCTGTTCGTCTGCGAGAACGAGAACCGCCTGTGGGGCTGCGACAAGACCACCATTTACGCCTCCAAGCTGGGGGACATCTTCAACTGGAATGTGTACGAGGGACTGGCGACGGACAGCTATTCCGTAGACACCGGCAGCGCCGGCAGCTTCACGGCATGTATCTCCTTTCTGGGGTATCCCATCTTCTTCAAGGAGGACCACATCTACAAGGTGTACGGCTCCATCCCAACCAATTTTGAAGTGATGGGCAGCGCTACCCTGGGCGTGGCGGCCGGCAGCGACCGGAGCCTGGCGATTGCCGGAGAGATTCTGTTCTACCACTCCCGGGCGGGGATCATGGCCTACTCCGGGGGCATCCCCCAGCCGGTGGGGGCGGCGTTTGGAGTGGAGCGGTTCGAGGACGCCGTGGGCGGGTCCGATGGGCTCAAATACTACGTCTCCATGGCCGGGAAGGACGGCGCCTATCTCCTGTATGTCTACGACACCCAGCGGGGGGCGTGGCACATCGAGGACGCCACCCAGTCCACACACTTTGCCCGCTGCGCCGGAAATCTCTATCTGCTGGACGAGGGCGGGAACATTTGGATCACCGGGAACATCCAGAATCCGCCGGAAGAGGCAACAATGGAGGATGCCTTTGACTGGATGGCGGAGTTTGCCGACTGGTGCGAGGACAGTCCAAACAAGAAGGGCGTCTCCAAGCTCCTGCTGCGGCTGGAGGTGGACGAGGGCGCGGAAGTGCAGCTCTTCATCATGTTCGATTCGACGGGCGAATGGATCGCGGTAAACGGGACGCTGGAGGGCGGTGTGAAACGAAGCTACACCCTCCCCATCGTGCCGCGGCGCGGGGACCATTACCGGATCAAACTGGAAGGGCACGGCGGCTGCCGGGTATATTCTCTGGCACGGGAGTATTACGACGGGAGCAGCCTGAAATCTCTACCGGGAAGACAGTGAGGAGGAAAGATCATGCCGAATTTCACCTATGACGGATTTCTGACAGCGGCCAGCAACGCCGGCCTGCTGGGGGAGTTCTCTCAGGCGGACCTGGACACGGCCAGAAAATACCCGGAGTTCGGATACTCCATCCTGGGGCTGAAACAGGACATCCACAAGGCGACCACGCCGGAGGCAAAGCTGCTGGCCAACGAGGCGGCCAACCAGCTCCGGTCCAGCTACGGCGGGTACACCGGCGGAAAATACGGTGCGGACTACATCTCGGACGGGAAGATCCCGAACCAGATCGACAGCGTGCTGGACAAGATCAACGGCTTCGGGAGCTTCACCTTTGACCAGGAGCGCCCCAGCTATGAGAACCAGTATGCGGAACAGCAGCAGGCGCTGCTGGACGCCATCATCAACCGGCCGGATTTTTCCTGGTCCAAGGAGGACGATCCCCAGTGGCACAGCTACCGCAAGAGCTACCTGCGGGAGGGCGACCGGGCCACGGCGGACGCACTGGGCCAGGCGGCGGCCGCCAGCGGCGGGCGCCCCTCCACGGCGGCCGTCACGGCGGCCACCCAGGCCGGGGACTACTATGCCGCCCAGCTGAACGACATCATCCCCACGCTGTACCAGCAGGCATACGACCGCTACCTGAACGAGTACAACATGAGCCTGCAGGACCTGAACGCGGTCAACACGCAGGAGCAGCTGGACTATGCCAAGTACCTGGATCAGCTGGGGCAGTTCAACACAGACCGGAACTTTGCCTTCAACCAGTATCTCTCCGACTTCGATATTCTGCAGAATCAGCTGGCTTCCCTCCAGGGGCAGGACAGCGTAGATTACAACCGCTGGATGGACAAGGTGGGGCTGTACGAGCAAAAGCAGGCGGAGGAAACGGACCTGGCCCGGGCCCAGGTGGATGCCATTCTGGCCGCCGGCGGAAGCCCCAGCGCGGATCTGGTGGGCGCCTCCGGATACGGGAGCGAGTATGTCCAGGCCCTGGAGGAAGCCTACCGGCGGCAGGCTGCCCAGCAGGCAGCCGGCGGAGGCGGTCGGTCCAGCAGTTCCGGAGGCGGGAAGTCCAAGATGACGCTGACCACGGCCAAACAGGCAGCAAACGCCGGCGTCTTTTCGGACGACGTTCTGGCTGTCTTGCGGGAGAACGGGTATACAGACGAGATGCTGAAGGCGATCTATGGATACGAGCCAAACAGCGGCGGAAGCGGAACGATCACAGACGCCTCTCAGCTGGGGGCTGCGGCGCTGAATATCGCGAACGCCATGAGCCGGGTTAATTCTCCGTCGCAGTTGGGGACGTGGGCCGAAAGAATCTCTGATGCGCTGGATGACGGCAAGATCACAGAGGCGGAAGCGGAGTTCCTGCTGGATGCAATCGGCTATTAAGGAGGCAGAACATGGCGAAATTATCTGTACAGGAACGGCTGGAACGCCTTAGAGAAGCAGGAAGGAAGCAGAGCGGCCAGGGAGGACAGCAGTCCTCCCCCGCTCCGGCTGCGACATCCGGGAGAACTACGGCCGGAATGACCGTCCGGGAGCGGCTGAACAGGCTCAAAGAAGCGGGGAGACAGCAGTCCCCCTCCCTGCCGACGGTGACCAGTCAAGCGGCGGGCGAAACCGCCGGAAGAAAAAAGGCTGGGAGGCCAACAACTGCCGGAAAGCCGGGAAAGATCACATCCCCGGCACGGGAGGCGGAGCGCCGGGCGGAGGAGCTGCGGACGCTGCGGGACGAGGCCCAGCAGGAATTCCTGAATTTCCGGGGTGCGGAGATCACCGCAGGGGCTGCGGGGATGCCCACAGAGTCGTATGCCGGGCAGAGATACCGCACGGCGGAGGAAGCCTACCGCGCCCGGCAGGATTACGACAGGCAGCTTGCGGAACTCCGAAACCGCTATTATCAGGAGGAAAACGAACAGCAGCGGGCGCGGCTGGCGGAAGATGCCTCCATGCAGGCCAGCTTTGCCCGGGCGGACGAGATCAGGGGCGCACTGAACCGCATCCAGACCCTGGAGCAGACCCGGGTGGCGGCACCGGGCCCCGTGACGGAGGATGCCGTCAACCAGGCTGTGCGGGAGATCGCCGGGCAGTACGGATTGTCCCGGGAGGACAGCCGGAATCTGACCACCGTCCGGAAGGCGCTGGAGGCGCAGCTGCTGGAAGAGACGGACCGCATCAGCGCGGCGGGCTATGACTACGAGCGCATGACGGAGTACCAGAAGCGGCAGGAGCGGGCGGCGGAGGCGGAGCGCCAGCGGCAGCAGACGGAAGCGTGGGCGGACGAGCATCCGGTCCTGGCCTCCCTCGCCTCCGTGGGCGCATCGGCCCTGCAGGCTGTCGACATCCCCCGCCTGATCGCCACTGGAGGCGGAAGCGAGGACGACCTGCGGACCTATACCCCGGCAGACCCGAACGCGGCCATCATCAGCAATTTTGTAACCGGGGTACGGGACACGGTGTCCAAGAAGATCGCGGATAACACAGACTGGGAGCTGTTCGGCCAGAACGTGGCGTCCTTCCTCTACAACACCGGCATGTCCATCGGAGACAGCGCCTCCCAAGTGGCGCTGCTGGGACCGTGGGCAACGTACCTGATGGGCGCCAGCGCGGCCAGCCAGCAGGCCGTGAACGTGCTGGAGCGGGGCGGCAGCAATTCCCAGGCGTTCTGGGGCGGTCTGGCCGCCGGCGCGGCGGAGGCGGTGTTCGAGCGGTTCAGCATTGAGAAGCTGCTGGAGGCCAAGACCATCAACAGCGTGAAGGACCTGCTGCGGGCAACTGCCCAGCAGGCGGGCACGGAGGCCAGTGAGGAAATGCTGACGGAGATCGCCAACATCCTGTCGGACACCGCCATCATGGGGGAATCCTCCGACTTCGAGCAGCTGGTGACGCAGTACCAGCTGATGGGCATGGACGAGGACGAGGCCCGGAAGCAGGCGTACCTGGACAGCGTGGCGCAGGTGGTATGGGCCGGCGTGGGCGGCGCTCTGTCCGGCATGGCCATGGGCGGCGCCACCAGCGGCGTGGACCTGGCCGGGCGGAATATCCGGCAGGGTATTCGGGACTACCAAGCGAGACCGGCCGACAGCGCCTATGACGTGATGCGAGAAAAGGGAATGTTCTCCCCGGAGGCTAGAGAGGCCGTGCAGGCGGCGGAACGCAGGCGGGGTGTGACGGAGGCCGTGGACCGGGCAGCCTGGATGATGGACCCGTGGAACCGGAGATCCCGGCGGGAGTACCTGAAGAACCGCGGGAGGGGCCAAGATGCAGAAGAAGCGCCACCGGCGTCCCAGCAGGCGCAGAGCCCGCAGGCCACGCAGGCGGTGCCTGCGGGCACACAAACCGCCGCCCCGGAAGGGGCGGCGCAGGTGCAGCAGGATCAGGCGCAGCCGGCAGGGCGGCAAACGCAGGCCACGCCGGCGGCGGACCCTGTGATCCAGACCCTGGAGAGCGGGGGGCGAGTGGACCAGGCCACGCTTTCCGACGAGCAGTTCGCAGCCCTGGCAGAACGGGGTGACATGGACGTGGATGCCGGCGGAAGGGTCTATCAGGTTGACCCTGCCCAGCATATTGACCAGCGCAGCAGCGAGGATATGGGAGACCGGAGGATCAACGCCTTCCAGTTCGACCATCCGGAGGTGCACCGGTATTACAGCGAGGCGGCGGCGGAGCTGCTGAATGAGCTCTCTGTCACAGAAAAGGGCGGGCAGACCCTTCGCCTGGGCGATTACCAGACCGGGTATGAATACCGGAGGACCAAGCGGGCAGCGCCGGAGCGGATCACCGTGCTGCTGGACGACTACGGCCTCTCTTACGATCAAATCGAGAAAGCCCTGGACGCCATCATTCACAACCACGGCCAGGAGAACATCGCCGCTGCAAAGCGGGTGGAGTTCGTGCTGGACGATATGCTGACAAACGGCTATCAGTCCATGGATGGATATATCCCACCCAACCAGGACTACATCAATGCAAAAGCAAGTATTGCCGGATACGTAGAGACTGCAGAGGGCGGAAGCGGGTATCTGGACGGGATCGACGAAGCGCCGGTGACGGCGGAAAGGATGGAGCAGAATGGACAGCAGGGAGCAGAGCCGGGAGACGGCGTATCTGATGGAGACCTCGGACGGCTTTCTGGTACGGGTGCCGGAGAGCAAACTGGAGGCGTGGAAACAGGCGCAGAAAGAGGCAGAGGCCCCGCTGACACCTACCGAGCAGCGCGTGAAAGACAAAATTCTGTCCATGATCTACGGGGAGAACCGGTAAGCAGCCAGGACCTGGGACTGCCGCGGGGCACGGACGCCAAAACGCTTCAGGTCATTCCGGAGAGCGCCTGGGATGACGGCCTGCGGGCCACAGCGGACCGGGTGCGGGAAGAGACGGGGCTGGATACCGTGTTCGTGACCGGCGGCATCCAGATCGGGACGCCGGACGGCGCCCGGCTGGTCCGGGGTGTATTCACCGGGGACCGGATCATCGTGCAGGCGGACAACATCCGGGTGACGCCGGACCAGATCGCGGACCATGAGATTTTCCATGACCGGGCGGCACAGACGCCGGGCCTGATCCGGGAGCTGGAGGACCGCGTCCGGGAACAGTATGGGCCGGAAGATCTGGGCCGTGTGGTGGAGCAATATATCCGGAAGCTGCGGGGCGTGATCTCCGTTACGGAAAACGCCGGCGAGGACGGCACACAGGCGGAGGCATGGGCCATTCTGGAGGAAATTTTCGCGGACGCCTACGCCGGGATCAACGCCTTCTCCGTCCACGCGGAGCGGTTCAACGAGACCGTGGAGCAGACCATGACAGAGCGGGGCGTGGGCCGTGGCAGCCAGAACGCCGCGGCAACAGACCGGACCACCGGCCCCCCGGCGGAAGGCCGCTACAGCTTCGGCGGGGAGAACGCCAGGCGGGCGGACCTGGACGCCCTGGACCGGGCCAAGGAGATGGAGCGCCAGGGCGTGGCCATGGAGACCATCTTCCGGGAGACCGGGTGGTATACCGGGGCGGACGGCAAATGGCGGTTCGAGATCGATGACAGCGGCATGGAGTACAGCCGCTGGGGAGACCTGAACCGGAGCGACCGGGCGGAGTATGCCCGCTTCCGGGAACTGGAGGGAAAGTTCATCGACGGGACCATCACCCAGGAGGAACAGACGGAGCTGCGCCAGCTGCTCGACCAGGGGCACGGCCCGGGCCGGGCGGAGGAACAGCAGACGCTGCGGCTGGCCGACTTCCTGCGCCATGACGAGCTTTATCAAAACTACCCCCAGCTGCGGCAGGCGGCCCTGCGGTTTGCGGACCTGCCGGAGGGGACACACGGTTCCTACAACACGGGGACAAACACCATCACCCTGAACAACTCCCTGCGTGACGCGCCGGAGGACACCCTGGTACACGAGATTCAGCACGCCATCCAGAGCGCGGAGGGATTTTCCGGCGGGAGCAGCCCGGAATACTGGGCCAGACGGGAATATGAGACGGGCGACCTGGTTTCAAATCGCCTACAGCAGGAGTACGACCAAATCCTGAACGGATTGGGCCGGGAGGATCAAAACAAGTACATCCGATATACGGAACTGGAGCGGGAATTGGAGCGCCTTTTCCTGGCTGATTCAAATACGGAAGCGGGGCGGCGGTATGACCGGCTGGAGGCCGAGCAGGACGCCATCTATGAAGAGCTCTATCCGAACGCGTGGTTCCGGCAGCTGCTGGACCTGAGCCACCGCATGGAGGACACCGCCGGAGAGTACCGCAGGATGTACGAGAACACCGCGGGCGAGATCGAGGCCCGGGATGTGACGGCCCGGCGCCAGCTGACGCCGGAGCAGCGGCGGCAGACCATGCCCAACACCGGGGACGAGAACACGGTGTTCTCGGACTCGGATGCCTTTTTCTCCGCGGAGACAGACACCGACGCGCTGAAAGAGCGGCAGATGCAGATCATTCAGGAGACAAACCCGGCGGATGACGACTACCACACATGGATCCGGAGCGCGGAGGAGATCAAGACGTTCCGGGAGTCCATAGAGGACCCGGAGTGGGCAGAGTACGACGAATACAACCCGGACTTCACGCGCGCCATGGCGGAGGAGGCCCTGGAGAGCGGAGAGATCGAGGTGTTCAGTTCCTACCCCATTGAGGCGGGCGGATTCGTCTCGCCGTCCAGGATGGAGGCGGAGAGCTATTCCGGGAACGGACGGGTTTACAGTAAGACAGTCCCGCTGACGGACGTGGCGTGGATCGACCCTACCCAGGGGCAGTATGCGCCGGTTGACAGGACCATGTACTCCATGAGCGAGCCAACTGACGCCCAGCAGGACGAGGCGGAGCGGCTGCTCTTCCAGGGCGTGGACGCGGACACCATCCGAGAGATGACCGGCCTGGAGCGGACGGAGGACCATGGCTGGCGGTTCACTGTTGACACCACCCCGGAGGCGGCGTATGATGGCGGCAGAACGACAGATCAGCAAGGAGGACTGGACGATGGGCAAAATGAATATGACCTTCGAGGAGTTCATGGAGAAAATGTACGGAGGCGAGAAGCCGGAGAAACTATCCCAGGAAGACCTAGATCGGCTCAAAGGAGAAATGCAGCAGGTAGCCAAACGGATGAAGGAGGAAGGCGTGCAGCCCCCGCCTCCTGGGCACGAGGACGTGTAATTGACCGCCCGTCTCGGGCGGCGGGAATTGCGGCTGAAAATGCGGGCCGGTACGGAGCGGACGCATTTGTGGTAGAGGATGCCGCCATCAAGGAAAGAAATCCCAAAGCCTGGGCGTTGACCAGCGGCGGGAGTATCTATATCTCTGACAGCATCCCGGCAGAACTGGCGGATGTGGTGGGATACCATGAAGCGATTCACGCTGCAAAGCAGACGGGAAATGACCGGTATCTGGACTTTCTCGAAAATACTGGGGAATATATTAGCCTGTCTAGTGATCGAACCGCAGAAGTCATGGGAATGATAATCAAGCAACGTTTCCATGGCAGCAAGAGCCTGTTCGACCTAACACCGCAGGAACAGACGACGGCTTTTGACGAGCTGAACGCCGTTGTCTGGGGATTCCACAAGGCAGACCAGGAAAACGCCCGGGAGCAGTTCGCGGATATGTTCCAGGACTACGATGCCTACATCGCGGACCTGGACGCCGCCATGGAGAGCGGCGCGGAGCCGGAGGTCCCTGGCCTCTCCCTCCCCACTCTGGACGACGAGGACATCCGCTACAGCATGGACGAGGACACCGCGGCGGAGCCGTCGGACAATCCCCCGCTCTCTCCGGATCAGAGCGGGCGGAGCGATCTGCACCGGCCGCGGGGCATGAGCGACGAGCAGTACAACCGGCTGAACGAGCGGTGGAAAAACCGGCCCGTCGACTGGCGGGAAACGCTGGCGCCGGAGGGCTTCGACAGCATCGATGATTACACGGCGGCCCTGGAGGCCGCGGCGGAGGAACGGATGCGGAACCGGAGCCGGGAGGAATTCGAGGGCTCTGACGCTCTGAAGGACCTGGGCATCCGGATTGCCAACAGCGTGGGCCTGTATGGGAACACCCAACAGCTGATCGAGAATGACCGGGCGGCCAAGTCCATCCGAAAGGAGATCAAGCGGGCGGAGCGACGGCTGCAGGCCACGGATGCGGAGAAGAACTTCGCCTCCGGCGTGGCGGCGGGCATCTACGGCGAGGCGGACATCCCGCCCAGCATGGACGCGGACACGGTGATGGAGCTGGCGGACTACTACTGGGCGGAGAAGGCCGTGCAGAACGACCTGATCCGGGAGCAGCGCACCAAGATCAACCGGAACCTGGACGAGCGGGTGCGGCGGCTGATGGACGGCGTGGACGACGCCAAGACGAAGGTCCCGGCGGCCGTCATCATGCGGAACCGGACCCCGGAACGGAATATGCGGCGGATCTTCGGCAACGCCAAGGGCGACGAGATCAACGACTACCTCTTCCGGCCTGTCCAGGACAACGAGGCGGAGCGCATCCGCTTCGTGAACCGAATGCACAACGAGGTCCGGACCTTCAAAGATCGGAACGGAAAGGACCGGCGGCTGAACAAGGAAGAACGGGCCCTGGTGCAGCTGGTGATCGAGGGCCGGGCGGCGGAGGACGCCGTGAACGCCATGGAGCGGAGCCGGGATATTCAAAACGCGGCGGAGAACATCAAGAACGCCCGGAAGCTGGCAGGAAAAGACGACCTTGCGAAGCGGCGGCAGGCGGAGATCGACGCCTCCGTGGATGAAGCGAGGGAATTCAACCTGGGGACGGACGAGCGGCGGCTGGCGATTCAGTACAGCCGGTGGCTGGAAACCCAGGAACGGCTGCAAGGCGCGGACACCACCATCATCGGGAACGCGGTGGAGAAGTACCGGGAGCTGTTCAACCAGCTCTACGACGCGGCCAACGATTTTTTGGTGGCCCACGGCTACGAGCCCATCGGCTTCATCCGGGGGTACGCGCCCCATCTCCAGAGCCAGGAGACCCAAGAGCGGTTCAACAACGCCCTGGAGCGCATGGGGATTAACCGGGAGATCGGGAAGCTCCCCACCTCCATTGCGGGGAGAACGAAAAATTTCAAGCCGAATATGCCGTGGAACGGCTTTTTCAAGAACCGAAACAGCCAGGGAGAATTTCTGGATCCGGACATTGCGGAAGGATTCGAGAAGTATGTGGACTCCATGTCGGACGTGCTCTATCACACGGACGACATTATGCGGACCCGGGCCTTTGTGCGGTATTTCAGAAGAACCTATGCCCCGGAGGAAATCCGGAACCAGCTGGAGCAGGCGGACGCGCTGCGATACGCGCAGGCGGACCAGCAGGCGTCCTTCCTGCGGGACAAGGGGAAGCTGTCCTACACATCCGCGCCGACCTATGAGGACGTACACCAGGCCATGGAGCAGTATGTGGAGGATCAGTACCAGGCCATCGAAAACCTGACGCTGTATGGAGACCTGGCGGTGTTTCTGGACGACTACGCAAACAACCTGGCAAACAAGCAGCTGTTCGAGGACCGGGCCATGGAGAAGAGCTTCGGGCGGACCTCTCTCAACGCCATCAGCAAAGTACACCGGGCTTTTGCCAGGGCGCAGGTGTCCGCCAACCTGTCTTCCGCCCTGAACCAGGGCGGCCAGCTGCCCATTATCCTTGCGGAAAACGGGGCGCGGAACGTGGCCCAGGCGCTGATCGAGCTGCGGAGCAAGGACCTGAAAAGCTGGGCGGCGGGCAGCGACTTCCTGACGGAGAAAAAGGGGATCAACTACATCGTGACGAGCTGGAAGGACCGGGCGATCACCGGAGCCTTCAAGCCGCTGGAAATCGTGGACGGCATCGTATCCACCCTGGCGGTGCGGAGCCGGTATTTGAAGGAGGTCCGGGCCGGGAAGAGCGCGGCGGAGGCCATGCGCCTTGCGGACCGGTTCGGCCGGGAGGTCATGGCAAGCCGGGCCAAGGGCAGCGTGCCTCTGGCGTTCCGGTCCAAGGACTTTCTCAACCAGATGGTGCACATGTTCCAGCTGGAGGCCCTGAACAACTGGGAGCACGTCATTCAGGACCTGGGGAACCGGGACTTCCGGGAAATGGCCCGGGCAAAGGGGAAACGGGCAGCGGCCGGGTCTCTGGCGGCTGTCCTGGTAAAGATCATACTGGGGGCTTTCCTGCTGAACCGGATCGACGAGGAGCTGTACGGCGGGACGCCGGCGCCGTTCGACGTTCTGGGCCTTGCGGGAAACCTTTTTGCCGGCGGCCTGGGGCTGACGCAGATGGACCTGCTGAGGACCCTGGTGGACAACGTCTGGGAGCGGCTGACCGGAGAGCGGCTGTTCGACACGGACCCGGAGCTGAACGAATTCGACGCCGCTGCCGGATGGGATGACTTTGTTTGGAATGGGCTCAATGAGATTCCGTTCGCAAGCAACGTGGCGGCATTGGCGGGTATGGGCGACCGGACGCTGCCCATGCCGGATTTGAGCAACCTGGCAGACCTGCCGGGGACCATTGCGGAGGACGGCCTGTTCTCCTGGGAGGTGGCGCGGCAGCTGGCGGGCCTGGCTGGAGATGTTCTGCCGGGCGGCCGGCAAATCGAAAAGTCCATCCAAGGCGGGGAAGCACTGCTCCGCGGCGGATACTACAGGGGCAGCGGAGAAAACCGGCGGCTGCAGTTCCCGGTAGAGCAGGATTTCTGGAGCATTGTGCGGGGAATCCTGTTCGGGCAGTCTGCCCTGGACGAAAGCCGAGACTTCTACGCCTCCGGGCAGACGGGCCTCTCTGCGAACCAGACGAAGGCATACGAGCAGATCGTGGACATGGGGGCTGACCCGGAGACCGTCTACCAGGCGATCCAGGGGTGGCGGGCCGCAGAGAACGACGAGGCCCTGAATTCTTACGGGAGAGGCGTTGCCAAGCGGGACGCCATCACGGAGGCAGACCTGACAGACGAGCAGAAGCTGGCTCTGTACCGCGGACTGAGCGACGCGGACAGCAGCACGCCGGACCACTTCCGGGCGATGATGGACACCGGACTCTCCTGGGAAGAGGTCATGGAGGCATACGACCAGTACCAATTCCTGAACAGCGACGAGGATACGCCGGAGGCTGAAAGGCTGTCGGCCTCAGAGAAGGCAACGGAGTTTGCCAGCTGGGTGGAGCGGCAGAATTACACGGAGGATCAGGCGGAAACCGTCAAGGAGGCCCTGCGCTATTGGCAGATGATCCCCGCGGAGGCCAGCGAGAAAATCCTTCTGGCTCAGGAATACGGGGTATCCGACAGCAGCCGGAAAGCCGCGGCGGAAGAGATCGACCGACTGAAGGGTGACGGGAACAGCGTCACGCAGGATATGGCGGCAGAGGCGCTCGAGAACATGCCGGGCCTGGACAACCGGGAACGGGCCATCCTGTGGCAGCTCCAGAACAAGTCCTGGAAATGGAACAAGAACCCCTTCGACAAACGGGTGGGCCGGGAGGTCTACGACCGGATGCACGAAGAGGACGAGGCGTAATGACGAGAGCCCCCGGGGATGATCCCCGGGGGCTCTCTTAAACCTTACTAGCGGAAATATTCATTATACAGAGAATCAGCTTTTTCCCTATCTCCACGATTTATCGCACAATAAAGCTCTTGAACGATTTCTTTACACGCCTTTATATCCCGCTCGTGCCAAGATAGGTATAGATGTTCGAATTTATCTTCGATACAGAGGAGCGGGATGGAAACAGGAAAGGAAACGGTTACGAGAACGATCCAAAGCGCAGAAAATATCCTGTAACGAATATAGTGCTCTTCTCTGTCAGCATAAACCCTGCACAGATACATCAGGACCCTGCTCACCATGAAAAGGAACGCAGCGGCCCCACAGTAAATAAGAAAATTTACAATCGCATACCGATCTGGAAACAGGTCAAGCAGGAGCGTTACCACTATGGCGAGCGCAAAAAGTACGCCTAAAATTATCAATATGATTTTCAAGGCCTTCACAAGAATACCCTCCTATGGATCGCAACAGGAGCAGATTTTCGAGTTACCCACCCCAACAATCGGAGCAGGGCTCGTATCCCATTTCTTTGGCAAGTTCAATGTTATAGATAAAATACCTGTGTCCTGTGAGATGATGGCAGCCGTAGCAGTGATATTTTTCACCGCTGACGGTTACAAACACAGCGTTGCTCCTGTAGAATTCCAATTCCGCAGAGTCTCTAAGGTTGGCCAACCGCCTTTGAATAGAAGCGTCAGATGATCTCCCATCTTCAATCCCGGCCGCATAACCATCGTCATAAGCTGCCGACCTGATAGCAGGTATTCTGCTTTCATAAGACTTCTGTGCCTCTTCTGCCATGGTGCGATACTCACTCTTTGCGGACCACCACGACCAGGCGGAAAATCCGATGGACAGAAGGCAGATCAAACAGGAAATGAGAACCAGAATAGTACCGGTCGGGTGGGAAAGCGCAACGCGGTTCTTTGGCTGGCGGTACACCTCAACGATCTCTTGCGAGGTGGGTACCTGCGTAATCCGCGTAGATGGGACGAACTGCATTGGAGTGCATTTGTTTTTCTTTTTGGCATACCAGTTACAAGTTGTCTTGGCAAAAAATATCGCGGCTCCGTAAACTGCAACGGTAATAAAAAAAGAGAACAACATCACGCCCTGTAAGGAGGCGGAAGTATCTACGAGCGAAAGCAACAGCGAGTTCAAAATCGAAGCAATCGCCAAATATACAAACCAGATCAAGAATTTCATATTATCTCAACCTTTCCCGTTCATCCCTCCGCCAGTATCTTTCCATGCGCTTTAACAAAAGGTTCTGGAGTGGGTAAAAGACGATAAGCGCAGGAATAGATAAGATAAAGCAAGTGACCGAAAGGACCACTAAGACTTTTTGAAAGAATCCAGGGTGCCCCATGTTGTCCAAGTAAATGCACAGCTCGTTCAGATAGCCACCGACTGCATAGAAAATGCTGCTTAGGCCAAATCCGCCAAGGACATACACTGCTTCCAAAAAAACACCGCCTTCCCGTTTTACTTTTTTCTGCTGTTTTATGGGATATTACCATGACTATATCGCCAAATAATGGTAAAGTCAACTGAGATACAGAAGATTCCCATAAAAGTGAGGGAACGGCGTGAAGGCAAACGATTATGAAGGGCGGCGGAATATCTCAGGCGAGCGGGTACGCATGAAGCGGCTGTCCATGCGCCTCTCTCAAGCGGCGCTGGTGGCGAAGGTTCAGACCGAAGGCGTGGTCCTGGAGCAGGACGCCATCAGCCGGATCGAACTCGGGGACCGGATGGTGCAGGATTATGAGCTTTGGGCGCTGTCCAGTGTGCTGGGCGTCTCCGCTGACTGGTTTTTGTGCGGCGATATGATCTGAACGAAAAAATTTCTCCCATAGGCTATAAGCCTATGGGAGCGTTTTTTTATGACTTGGAAGGGATTGACAAATTCCGGCTTTTTATGGATTATTAAATTAAACTGACAAGGAGGCGGACGTGCTATGGAGCGGCAGTATAGTCACTTGACCTGGAAAAACCGGCTGAAAATCAGGCGGATGCTGGATGAACGGCGCAAGCCGAAGGAGATCGCCGATGCGCTCCACGTGCACACCTCCACCATCTACCGGGAGATCAAGCGGGGGCAGACGTGGCAAATGACCAGTGAGTGGGAGTATGTGCAAAAATACTGCCCGGAGACCGCGGAGCGGAAATACCGGGAGAACCTGCAGGCCAAGGGGCCGGACTTAAAAATCGGAAATGACCATGCCCTGGCCTCCTATCTGGAAGAGAAGATCGGGAAGGAGCACTATTCCCCGGCGGCGGCACTAGCCAAGATCAAGGAAGAAGGCCGGATCTTCTCTGTGGAGATCAGCGAATGGACGCTTTACAGCTACATTGACAAGGGCGTGTTCGCCACCATCACCAACAAAAGCCTGCCCACGGGGAAGAAAAAGAAGCATCCATACAGGAAGGTGCAGGAGGCTCGGCTGCCGAAAGGGGACGGGATCGAGGATCGCTCCGAAGAGATCAACAGCCGGAAGACGTTCGGGCATTGGGAGATGGACACTGTGGTCTCCGCCAGGCGGTCCAAGAAGCGGCTGCTTGTTCTGACAGAGCGACTGACCCGCTGGGAGATCATCGAGCTGATGAAGGACGGAACCAGCGCCAGCGTGGTGGCCGCGCTGAACCGGATGGAGCGGAAGCTGGGCTCCGCCGCGTTTCGGGAGATGTTCCGGTCTATCACCATCGACAACGGTGTGGAGTTCGCGGACTGCGCCGGCATGGAATCCTCCTGCCGGAGAAGCGGCGCCCGCACCCATGTCTACTACTGCCACCCGTACTCTGCCTACGAGCGCGGCAGCAACGAGGCAGCCAACCGGATTATCCGGCGCTTCCTGCCGAAAGGAACGGACTTCTCGAGCCTGACCCGGCAGAAGGTGAAAGAGATCGAGGCCTGGATGAATGACTACCCGCGGGAGAAGCTGGGGTGGAAGAGCGCAAACAGGGCCATTGCGGAACACGCAAGGGCCCTGTCGATAGATATTCAGAAACTGTGAATAAAAATTTTTCTGATTTTTTCGCACTTAGCTATTGACTTTTCACAAAAAAATTCGGCGTCCCTTCTGCTTTTTTAACCGGGAATCACGTGGACCAGAATGGTTCCGTCGGCCTCCGCCTCCTCTGCGGTGGCGGCGCCTGCAATGGCCAGCCCCTGCTGTTCCAGCTGCTGCAGCAGAGCGGTATATTCGGCGGCGGTCAATTCGTAGACCAGAGTCCCGTCCGATTCAGAGATGAGCGTATAGCTGTCCAGCAGGCTTCCGGCCTCCTCCGCCGTCAGCGTCAGGCCGGGGGATTGGATCGCGAAGGTGGCCGGGGCCGTCTCCGGCACATCGGCAGAACTCCCTTCCCGGGGCAAAATGCTGCTTTTGGAATCGGAGGCGGGAGCAAGCTGGTCCTGTGTGCCGGGCGCAACGGTATCCGCCTCCGGCGCGATTGCCTCAGACACAGTGGAATCCGGGACGTCTGCCGTGTCCTCGTCGGACTGGGTTGCATAGGCCGTGGCGGCGGTGTCCTCCTCAACGCTGTCCACGTTGGGCACAGCGGCCTCTGCTGGGGCCGCAATCTCTGCATGGGATTCCGGATGGTCCGTCACAGCGGTGCCGCCGGGGCGGGGCAGGCCGGAGACGGCCAGCACCACGACGGCACAGCAGGCGGCCAAGGGGAGCAGCGTCTTTGCCCACCGGGGTCTCCGGCGCTTCCGGGGGGCGGCGTCCGCCCGGATGGCAGCCATCACGCCTGCGGCGAAGCCATCCGGCACAGGGGTATCCTCTGCCTCGGGAAACGCGTCCCGTATGGCCAGCGCGGCCTGGACATAGGCCCGGCAGCCGTCACAGGTATGCAGATGCTCCCGCACCCGGGCGGTTTCCTCCGGGGAAAGCTCTCCGTCGATATAGGGGTCCAGCAGGGCCGAAAACTCCTTGCAGTATGTCATTGTCAGCCCTCCTTTTCTGTTCCTTTAGACGCCGGCAGCGGAGAAAAGTTCCCGCTTTTCAGCAAAAAATTCCGCAGCTGTTTCCGGGCCCGGCTGATCCGGGATTTCACGGTGCCCACATCCAGAGAGAGGGAGTCCGCGATTTCATCATAGCGCAGCTGGTGAATCTCTCGGAGGATCAGCACCTCCCGGTGCTCCGGCGAGAGGGCGGAGAGGCCCCGCTCAATCTCTTCCCGCAGCTCCTGCCGCTCCGCCGCGTCCTGGGGAGAGGGCGCCGGATCGGGCACGTCCAGATTCAGCTCCTCGTCATCCAGGGAGGGGCCGGCCGAGGCCCGGCGGCGGCCATCACGCCGCAGCAAGTCCACGCAGGCGTTGGACACCAGCCGGTACAGCCAGGTGGAGAAGCTGGCCTCTCCCCGGAAGAATGCCAGCCCCTGCCAGGCGGCGAGAAACGCCTCTTGGGCGGCCTCGGCGGCATCCTCGGGATTCCCGCACATCCGCAGCGTCAGGGCGAACACCCGTTTCTCATACAGATGGACCAGCGCCTCGAAGGCGTCCATATCCCCGTCCCGGGCGGCGGAGACCAGCTGCTGTTCCCGCGATTGCTCGTTCATCTCAAATCCCTTTTGATTCCTTTCGTCACCCGATACACGTCTTCCAGCGTGTTCATCTGCACGATCTGTTCCTTGTAGTAGCCGGAGTGGGACACGCCCTTCAGATACCAGCAGTAGTGGCGGCGGGCCTCCAGCACGGCTACCCGCTCGCCCTTGGACGCGGCGGCCAGCTCAAACTGCCGTACCGCTGTGTCGCACCGCTCCGCAAGCGGCGGCAGGGGCGGGATGGGCTTGCCCTCCAGCGCGGCTTTGGCCTGCTGGAACAGCCAGGGGTTGCCGAAGCACCCGCGACCGATCATGGCCATGTCCGCTTTGGTGTGCTGGAGAATGCGGACCGCGTCCTCCGGCTTCCAGATATCGCCGTTGGCGATCACCGGGATGGACACAGCCTCCTTCACCGCCCGAATGCAGGTCCAGTCCGCCTGACCGCTGTACACCTGGGCCCGGGTCCGGCCGTGGACCGCCACGGCGGAGGCCCCTGCCTGCTCCAGGATTCGGGCGAACTCCACGCAGTTGCAGCTGCCCATGTCCCAGCCCCGGCGGAACTTGGCGGTCACCGGCACAGAGACGGCTTTCACCACTGCCTCCATGATGCGTCCGGCCTTTTCCGGGTCCTTCATCAGGGCGGCCCCGTCGCCGTTGTTGACGATCTTGCCCATGGGGCAGCCCATGTTCAGGTCCACCACATCCGCCCCGGAATGCTCCAGGGCGATCTGGGCTGCCTCTGCCATGCAGATCGGGTCACTGCCGAAGATCTGCACTGCCGCAGGGTGCTCCCCGGGAAACTGCTGGAGCAGGGACAGGGTCTTCTTGTCGTGGTAGCACAGGGCCTTGGAGGAGATGAGCTCCGTGATGGTATATCCCGCCCCCAATTCCGCGCAGATCTGGCGGAAGGCGACGTCCGTGACCCCGGCCATGGGGGCCAGGGCCAGGGAGGAGTTGATGGTAAGCGTGCCGATGTTCAAGGCGGGCCGTCCTTTCCAATGAAAACATGATAGTTTATCATACCATATCCGGCCGTAAAAGTCCACTATGGGCATCCAGCCCGGAAATGGCGCGGCTTTCTTTTCCCGACGGGATTTTTTCCACACAGCCTGTAAAATAGTGGAAAAAACCAAAGAGGCCGTGGACTTCACGGCGGAATACAGGAGGGACAAGCTGTGGGGCACAGGGACATGATATGGAGCCGGCACCAGCCGGCACAGCTGCTGGCCTGGGGCATCCGATTTTTTTTGGCGGCGGCGCTGACCGCCACCCAGACGCCGGGGGATTACGCGCCCTTTGCCCTGGGGTGCGTGGCGGCCTGTGGGCCAGGGGCAGGAGGGATCGCCGCCCTGCTGGGCGCTGGCGTGGGGGCGGTGCTGTTTCTGGACTTTTCCGGTGCGCTGCCCTTTTTGGCCGCTGCGATTTTGATCTTTACCACCGCGGCGGCCTTTCAGGGGCTGAAGCTGCTGGAGGGACCGCTGTTTCACCCTCTGGCAGGGGCGGGACTGTTTCTGGCGGTGAGCGGCATCTACGTGCTCCAGTCCTTGTCCCCCCTGCGAAACCTGGCGCCCTGCCTTGCGGCAACGGCCCTGGTAGGCATCTCCGCATGGTATTATCAGCCCCTGCTGCAGGCCGGAGGGGAGCGGCCGGAGCCAGATAGTCTGCTGTTTCTGGCAGGCTCCATTCTGCTGGCGCTGGTGGACGTAGAACTGGCCGGTGTCTCCGTGGGGCGTTCACTGTTGTGCCTGCTGCTGGCCTACACCGCCTATCAGCGGGGGGCCATGACCGGGGTAGCCGCCGGACTGGGGGCGGGCCTGGCGGCGGACTTCTGTTCCGGCCGGGGCGGCGTCCTCTTCGGGGCGGCCTATGGTCTGGCGGGCCTTCTGGCTGGGAGCCGCAGTAGCGGAAGGCGGATCTGGGCGGCGCTGGCATTCTGGGGAGCGGCGGCTCTGGCCGCCCTGCCGGCGGGCCTCTCCACGCCCCTGCTGCCGGAGGCCGCGGTGGGAGCGGTCCTGTTTTTGATGCTGCCGGGCCGAGCCTTCGGCGGCAAGCGGGTGATGCGGGGAGAGACACCGGAGTTTCCCGCCGCGCTGGAGGGGATGCGCGCCCAGCTGACCCGGATGGCCGCCGCTCTGCGGGCCCTGTACGACAGCATGGGCAGGGCGGCCCCGGTGTCCACGGAGGAGAACCCGGCGGTGGTCTTTGACCGGGCGGCAGAAAAGGTGTGCCGGGGCTGCGCCCTGTGCGAGCTCTGTTGGCAGAAGGAGTACACCGGCACCTTCAACGCCCTGAACGACGCCACGCCCTTCCTGCTGGAGCGGGGGCGCGCGCTGGCCAAGGACTTTCCCAGCTACTTCGCGGACCGGTGCATCCACCTGCCGGACTTTCTCACCGCCGTCAATGGGGAGCTCTCTGCATTCCTGCTGCGGCGGCAGTACCGGCGGCAGCTGGAGGAGACCCGCCGCAGCGCCAGGGGCCAGTACGCCCAGCTCAGTGAACTGCTGACCGCCACCGCTGCCGGTTTGGGGGAGGTCCGTGCCACAGCAGGGGAGGCGGATCTCTGCCGCATTGGCGCGGCCCTGCGGCCCAAGGAGGGGGAGACGGTCTGTGGGGATACGGTGGTCTCCTTCCGCACGGAGGGGGGCCTCCTGTGCCTGCTGCTGGCGGACGGCATGGGCAGCGGAGAGGCAGCCCGGCGGGAGTCCGCCCTCACCTGCCGTCTGTTGGAGCAGTTTTTGCAGGCGGGCATCGAGCCGGAGGCGGCCATGAAGACCCTGAACGCAGCCATGGCCCTGCGGGGCGCGGAGACCGGAAGCTTCACCACCATTGATCTCATCACCTGCAGACCGGAGACGGGGGAGGCGGCCTTCTTCAAATACGGCGCGGCCCCCAGCTATGTGAAGAAGGGGGGCACTGTCCGGCGGATCACCGGCGGGACCCTGCCGGCGGGTCTGCGGGGCGGGGCGGCGGCTCCGGATGTGACCCGTGCCACGCTGGAGCCGGGAAGCTTTGCAGTAATGGTCAGCGACGGGGTGGCAGACCCGGGCCGGGACGAATGGCTTCAAAACCTGCTGGCCGGCTGGGATGGAGAGGATCCGCAGACCCTGGCGGGACTGATCCTCAGCGAGAGCGTCCGGCGGGAGAATCTTCAGGACGACTGCGGGGTTCAGGTGCTGTATCTCAGCCGGGAGAGCGGTGTGAAAAAGGTGTGAGAGGCGGTATAAATTTTCCCGCGCTGAGACAAAATGGAACCATCTAAATTCTGTGAGAGGCAGGAGGCGTAAAGCGGATGGTGAAAGGCATTTCCAGACGGGTCGTGGTGGTGGATTCCCCGGACCAGCGTTTTTTTGAGCAGGCGATCTTCATCGTGCGGAACGATGCGGCCGGCGAGGGCGTCACCGCCCGGGAGCTGGTGGAGGAGGCCCGCCGGGTGGCGCGAAACTATGCCGGCGGAGACCATGGGCGGTTCAGCCGGATCTGGCGGGATCTTTCCCCGGCGGTCTACACCCTGATGGGCGCTGCCGGGATCGGCTTGGTGTGGCTGACGGTGTGGCTGATCTGAAAACAGCGCGGAGTCCGATTCCGGACTCCGCGCTGTTTCATGGAGGATCAAAGGGCAGGGAAGGTGGGGACCCCGTCTGCGAAATAGGTCCGGGTGGCGTCTGCATCCGACTGGATCTGGGCCCGCAGGGCGTCCAGGGAGTCGAAGCGCACCTCCTGGCGCAGATGCTCATAAAACTCCAGCCGCAGCTGTTTACCGTACAGGTCCCCCTGGAAGTCCAGGAGACAGGCCTCCACTGTGATGTCCGAGCCGTTTTGAACCGTGGGGCGGGTGCCCACGTTGGTGACAGCGGCGTAGCAGGAGCCGTCCTCCAGTGTGGCCCGGGTGGCGTATACTCCGTGGCTCGGCACCAGCACATGAGGCGGAATGACGAGGTTGGCAGTGGGGAACAGTTGGGAGGAGCCGATGCCCCGGCCGTGGCGGACTGTGCCTGTCAGGGTGTGGGGGTGGCCCAGGAAGCGGTTGGCCCGGCTGATCTGCCCCAGCTCCACCAACCGGCGGATGTAGGTGGAGCTGACGGTGATGCCTGCTACCTCCACCTTGGGGATGATGTCACAGCCCAGGCCCAGCTGGGCGCACTTCTGCGCCAGCAGCTCCGGTGTGCCCTGGTTCCTGTGGCCGAAGTGGTGATCGTGTCCCGCCACCAAATGGACCGCGTGGTAGCGGCCCACCAGGATCCGGACAATAAAGTCATCCCAGGGCGTGGTCATCATCTCGCGGTCAAAGGGGACCATCAGCACGTCCTGAATGCGGTACAGCCGCCGCACCAGGTCCCGCCGGTCCTCCGGGGAGTTGATGAGGGGACAGGGGACGCCGGTGACCACCTCCTTCGGCGGGCGGTCAAAGGTGAATACCGCGGGGGTACAGCCCCGCAGGGCGGCCTCCTCAGCGGCCCGGCGCAGCAGGGCGCCGTGCCCCAGGTGGACTCCGTCAAAAAAGCCCAGGGCAATGACTCGTTCTTTCATGGTTTACGCTCCAAAGAAATTCTTGATGGACGTCAGCGTTCCGCCCGCAGCCCGGGACAGGCACAGGAACTGCCGGTCCCGGCTGTATACGCGGTAGATGCCGTCCGGTGTGCCCGGCAGGGGGATGGGATTGCCGCAGCGGACCCGTTTCTCCAGCAGGCCGGATGTCAGAGGCAGGGCCGGGTACTCTGCGAAGAGGCTGTCCGTAGGCAGCAGGAGCGCTGTACCCTGTGCCTGGACTGCCTCCAGCGTCACTGCCTGGTCCAACCTGAAGCCGGCCGCCATGGTGCGGCGGAGGGCGTACAGCGTCCCGCCGCAGCCCAGCTGTCGGCCGATGTCATGGCAGAGGGTGCGGATGTAGGTGCCCTTGGAGCAGCGGCAGCGGAGCAGGTAGTCCGTTGCGCTCTCCTGGGCCAGTAGCTCCAGCTCGTAGATGGTGATGCGGCGGGGCTTCCGTTCCACGACCTGTCCCTTCCGGGCCAGGTCGTAGAGTTTCTGCCCGCCTACCTTGACAGCGGAGTACATAGGGGGGATCTGGTCCTGCTCTCCCAGAAAGCGGGGCAGCAGCGCTTCCAGTGCTGCCCGATCCGCCGTGACGGGACGGGTCTCCAGCGTGGTGCCGGTGACGTCCTGGGTGTCCGTCACCTGGCCGAGCCGCAGACCGGCTACATATTCCTTCTGGCCGTTCTCTGCGAACTCCACCCCGCGGGTGGCCTGCCCCACAAAGACCGGCAGCACCCCGGTGGCCATGGGGTCCAGCGTTCCGCCGTGTCCCACCCGCTTTTCGTGGAAGATGCCCCGCACCTTGGCGCAGACGTCCATGCTGGTCCAACCGGCGGGCTTGTCGATAATCAGGATACCACTGGGCATAAAAACCTCCTCAAGGGCAGCAGAACGCGGCCCGCTCAGCGCTGATAGTCCGGCGCCACCTGCGCCACGGCAGCCAGGATTCGCTCCCTGGCCTCAGCCCAGGGGGCCTCCACCGTGCAGCCTGCGGCGGCCGCGTGGCCGCCGCCGCCCAGCAGCCGGCAGGCCTCCGTGGCATTAATCCGGGGACCGGTCCGCAGGGACATCTTCCACACATCGGGCCGCAGCTCCCGCATGGTGATGGCGCAGTCCACGCCCTCAATCTGGGGACCCAGAGCGGAGAGGTCCTCCGCATCCGTTTCCGAGGCGCCGATCCGCGCCATCAGGGAGAGGGGCACGGACAGCACCGCCACCCGGTCTCGGTCGTAAAACGTACAGTCGTTGAGGATGGCGGCCTCCAGCTGCATCCGCCTGCGGCTCTTGGTGCGGAAGAACACCTTGTTGACGGTCTGATAGTCGATGCCGGTCCGCAGCAGCGCGGCCGCCACCGCATGGGTCTGGGCAGTGGTATTGGCGTAGGCAAAGCAGCCTGTGTCCGTGGAGACGGCCACATACAGCGGAAGGGCCATCTCCGGCGTGATGGGGCCCAGATCGGACAGAATGTCGTAGATTAGCTCTCCGCACGCGGCGGCTTCCGGCCGGACGATATTCTCTCGGCCAAAGGACTCAAAAGAGGGATGGTGGTCAATGGCCAGATCCACCCGTTCCGCGTATGGTCTGGCGTTCTCCGGGAACAGGCCCACCGTGGCGATGTCCGTGGACACCACCTTGTCCGGTGTGAAGCCTTCCGGCGCCTCGTAAGGGCGGAAATAGGGGGCGGTGGTGTCTGTCAGCTCCGGATTGGGCAGCAGAAACGCCGCCTTGCCCAGAGACCGCAGTCCTGCGCACAGGGCTGCGGCACAGCCCACCGTGTCCCCATCCGGGCGGACATGGGTGAGGATCAGAATATTGTCAAAGGTCCGCAGCAGCGCCGCGGTCTGGGGGACCGTCAGCATGCTCATTCCTCCGTTTCGCCGGCGTCCGGGTCGTCCCGGGCTTCATCCTGCCGCTCCACCTGGCGCAGGATCTCCAGGATGTGGGCGCCGTGCTGGATGGAGTCGTCGGCGATGAACTGCAGCTCCGGCGTGTATCGCAGCTGCAGGGCCCGTCCCAGCTCCCGCCGCAGGAAGCCGCCGGCGGATTTCAGGCCCTTCAGCACGTCTTTCTCCTGGTCCTTGTCCAGAACACTGATATAGACCCGGGCGTATCGCAGGTCGCTGGTGGTGTCCACCCGGGTGATGGATACCATACCCACCTGGGAGACACGGGGGTCCTTCAGACGGCGGAGCTGGTCCGCCAGCTCCCGCTGGATCTCCTCGTTGATCCGGCCGATTCGATTGCTTGGCATAGAGAGATACCTCCTTATGGGAGTTCATTGGAATTGCGCTTGGTTGGAGCGCTTATATGGTCAGGGTAATGCAGGTCTGCTCCCGCTCCGCCATCTGCACCAGGGCGTCGGCGTCCAGATCTGCCAGCGGGCCCGTCAGGCGAAAGGCCCGGACCCGGATATCGCTCACCCACAGGTTCCACAGCTCCACCTGTTCACCGGGAATGCAGCTCTGCCGCAGATAGTCCCGCAGCAGGGCGGCGTCCTGCTCCGTAGCACGCAGGTCCAGCTCATAGCGATGGGGTTTCATGGACAGCTCCAGGTTGTCCACCGCAGGGCGGTAGTAGACATGGGGCTGAACAGAAAATCCTTCCTCCTCATACCGCACGCCGCGGTGGAAATAGACCCGGCGGGTCTGGGCGGCATACAGCGGAAGGGGATGATCGGCGCAAAGCAGGATCACGCGGCTCATAGGCGCTCCTTCTGAAAAAGCAGGGCGGGCGTTTACGCCCGCCCTGCCGGCTATTGCAAGTATGGTTGATGATTGCGATCTGATGAGGCAGGCCCATTACCGGGGAAGCTGTTCATGGTAAACACCTCGATGATACCGCACGCCCCATGAAATGGGTTTCACAGGAACTCTGAATCAGACATCCTCGGCGGGCAGAGCCAACCGCGGCACGCTTGGGCGCACTGCCGTGCGGGGCCGCTCTGCGACCCGAAAGGGCGGCGGAGAGGCGGTATACAGCGTCAGGCCCAGCACATTACCGCGGAATCTCCTCCATGGTAAACGCCTCAATGATATCGCCCTCTTTGATGTCGTTGAACTTCTCCACGGTCAGGCCGCACTCGTAGTTCTCAGCGACCTCCCGGGCGTCGTCCTTGAACCGCTTCAGGGAGGCCAGAGAGCCCTCGTGGATCACGATGCCGTCCCGGACCACCCGGACGGAGCAGCTACGGACGATCTTGCCGTCCTGGACGTAGCAGCCGGCCACGGTGCCCACGCTGGAGACCTTGTAGGTCTGGCGGACCTCCGCGTGGCCCAGCACCACTTCCCGGTACTTGGGGGCCAGCATGCCCTTCATGGCCGCCTCGATCTCATCGATGCAGTCATAGATGACGCGATACATCCGCATATCCACGTTCTGGCGCACCGCGCCGTCCCGGGCGGCGGCGTCCGGCCGGACGTTGAAGCCCACGATGATGGCGCCGGAGGAGGCAGCCAGCATCACGTCGGACTCGTTGATGGCGCCCACGCCACCGTGAATGACACGGACGGTCACTTCGTCGTTGGACAGCTTTTCCAGAGAGGCCTTCACCGCCTCCACACTGCCCTGGACGTCGGCCTTGACGATCAGGGCCAGCTCCTTGCGTTCGCCGGCCTGGATCTGGTCAAACAGGTTCTCCAGAGAGACCTTCTGCACCGGTGCGGCGGCCTTGGCCTTCTCCTCGGCCTTGCGCTGCTCCACCAGCTCCCGGGCCATGCGCTCGTCGGCCACGGCGAAGAAGGGGCTGCCGGCAGAGGGCGCTTCGGAGAGGCCCGCGATCTCTACGGGTACGGAGGGGCCGGCCTGGGTGAGACGGGCGCCCTTGTAGTCCATCATGGTCCGGACACGGCCCACGGCGGTGCCGGCGATGATGATGTCGCCCTGCTTCAGTGTGCCGTTCTGCACCAGCAGAGTGGCCACGGGGCCCCGGCCCTTGTCCAGCCGGGCCTCGATGACGGTGCCCTTGGCAGACCGGTTGGGGTTGGCCTTCAGCTCCGCCATCTCAGCGGTGAGGGTCACCATTTCCAGCAGGTTTTCGATGCCGATCTTCTGCTTGGCGGAGATCCTACAGCAGATGGTGTCGCCGCCCCAGTCCTCTGGTACCAGGCCGTACTCCGTCAGCTGCTGAAGCACCCGGTCCGGGTTGGCGTTCTCCCTGTCGATCTTGTTGATGGCCACGATGATGGGGATACCTGCGGCCTTGGCATGGTTGATGGACTCCACGGTCTGGGGCATGATGCCGTCGTCCGCTGCCACCACCAGAATGGCAATGTCCGTAATCATGGCGCCGCGGGCCCGCATGGAGGTGAATGCCTCATGGCCCGGCGTGTCCAGGAAGGTGATGGGCTTGCCGTTCACCTGCACCTGATAGGCGCCGATGTGCTGGGTGATGCCGCCGGCCTCTCCGGCCGCCACAGAGGTGTGGCGGATGGTATCCAGCAGGGAGGTCTTGCCGTGGTCCACGTGACCCATGACCACCACCACGGGAGCCCGGGGCACCAGATCCTCCGCCTTGTCCTCGTGGTCGTCAATCAGCCGCTCCTCGATGGTGACGACAACCTCCTTCTCCACCTTGCAGCCCATCTCCTCGGCGATGATGGCGGCGGTGTCGAAGTCAATGATCTGGCTGAGGGAGGCCATAATGCCGTTCTTCATCAGGCACTTGACCACCTCTGCGCCGGTTTTCTTCATGCGGCTGGCCAGTTCGCCCACGGAGATCTCATCGGGGATCATGACCTTCACAGGGGCCTTCTTGGCGATCTCCAGCTGGAGCCTGCGCATCCGCTCTGCCTCGTCCTGCTTGCGCTTGTTGGAGAAGGTCATGCCGCCCCGGCGCTGGTTGTTGGTGCGGATCTTCTCCTTGCCGCTGCGCTGCTGCCGCTGCATCCGAGCGCCCCGCTCGCCGCCCAGATCCTCCAGCCGCTCGTCATACTTGGCCAGATTCACGTCGCCGCCCTTGCGGGTGTCCACGATCTTCCGCTGGGGCACCCGGGACACCGGCTGCTGCGCCGCAGGCTTGGAGGCGGCGTTCTGCTGCTGGGGCTGCTGCCGGCCACCCTGGCTGCTCTGCGCGCTCTGGGCAGGCACAGACTGCCTGACCTGCTGGCCCTGGGCGGGCGCGGCGGCCTTGCCGGCGGGCTCTGGCTTTTTGGTGGCTGGTTCCTTCGCAGGCTCCTCCTTGTAGGTGTCGGCGAAGATCACCTGGATGCTGGAGACCGGATTGTGCTGCGTCAGGTATTCAAAGATCAGAGAGAGCTCCTGATCTGTCAGCGCCTGCATGTGGTTTTTGGGAGTCTCGGCGTATTTCGTCAGGATCTCCGTGATGGTCTTGGTGGGAAGGCCGAAATCCTTCGCCACCTCATGGACTCTGTATTTCTCAATACCCAATAGAAACACCTCGTTCTGCTCCAACCCGAGGGCTGGGAAATTTTTTCAAATAGCTGCCGCGGACACATGCCGCGGCGGCGCGGTCCGTCAGCCTTCCTTTTTCTTGCGGAAGGAGCCTTTGCCCTTTTTCACCGGGCGGCTGTTGGCGTATGGCCGCGCCTGTGCCTTCGGCTTGGGGCGAGCGTCCCTGGGGGGACGGGATCGGTATGGCTTTGCGCCGCGGGGACGGTTCCCGTCTGGCGCACGCTCCGGTGGCATTTCCGCCGGAGGTTTGGCCGCCTTTGGTGCAGGCGGCGCCTTTCGGCGGCGCTTGCCCTGGCGGAGATTCTTCTCATGGGCCGCCTGCTCCGCCCAGCGCTCCGCGGCCCGGCGGGCCTTTACATCCATCCGGTCCGCCGCGTCGGCGTACTGCTCCGGATCCAGCTCCGCCAGCCGGTGCAGCAGGGCGGCGGCCAGTCCCACGTCCGTCACCGCGGCGATGGCCACGGCCGTCCGGCCCAGGGCCCGGCCCAGTTCCGCCTTGGTGAAGGGGAGCTGGAGCCACAGGCAGTCACCGGCCTGGGCGAAGTGCTCGCACCGGCGGCGGGTGCCCTCCGCCGCGTCGGCGGCCAGCAGCAGCACCCGGGCGTCCCGGGCGCGGGCCACGGCCTCTACCGGCTCCTCGCCCACGGCCAACCGGCCGCCCCGCAGGCTGAGACCCAGCAGGGACAGAATGTTAAGCCGGTCCATCCGCACCTCGCAGTTCTGCCTCCATGGCGTCGTAGACCTCCGGCGGGATGGCGGTGTCAAAGGCCCGTTCCAGGGCCCGGGTTTTCCGGGCCTTCTGCAGGCAGGCCACGTCGTGGCACACATAGGCGCCCCGCCCGGGCTTCTTGCCGCCGAAGTCCAGGGACACGGTGCCGTCCGGGGCCTTGACCACCCGCAGCAAGGCCTTCTTATCCTTCATTTCCCGGCAGCCCACGCACTGCCGCTGGGGAATCTTCTTCACTTTCGGCATCTCATAGGCCGCCTTTCTGATAAACTGATCTTACTCCGCGTCCACGGGCTCCACAGCGGACGCTTCCGCCGTGTCCGCGGCCTCCGGGGCGCCCCCGGCAGGGGGCTCTTCCTCGTCGTGATAGCTCTCCGGCTTGATGTCGATTTTGTAGCCGGTGAGGCGGGCCGCCAGGCGGGCGTTCTGTCCCTCCTTGCCAATGGCCAGGGACAACTGGTCATCCGGCACGATGACGCGGCAGGCCTTGCCCTCGTCCGCCATCCACACATCCACCACGTCGGCAGGCGCCAGGGCGGCGGCGATAAACTGGGCCGGGTCTTCGCTGTACTTGACGATGTCGATCTTCTCGCCCCGCAGCTCCTCCACAATGCTGCCCACACGCTGGCCCTTGGGGCCCACGCAGGCGCCGATGGGGTCCACGTTCTCGTCGTTGGACCACACGGCCATCTTGGTGCGGCTGCCGGCTTCACGGGCGATGGATTTCACCTCCACGGTGCCGTCATAAATCTCGGGGACCTCCAGCTCGAACAGGCGCTTCACCAGGCCCGGATGGGTCCGGGAGATCAGCACCTGGGGCCCGCGGGTGGACCGGCGAACCTCCACCACATAGACCTTCACATGCATGCCTTCGGTCAGATCCTCGCCGGGGACCTGCTCACCGGCCATCAGCAGCGCCTCGGTAGAGTCGGTGCCGGTGCCGATCCGCAGGGACACATTGCCGTTGCGGGGATCCACACGGGTGACTACGCCGGTGAGGATCTCATGCTGCTTGGAGTTGAACTCATCATACACCTGGCCCCGCTCGGCCTCCCGCAGGCCCTGGATGATGACCTGCTTGCCGTTGCCTGCTGCGATGCGGCCGAACTCCACCGTGTCCACAGGGATGTTCACGATGTCGCCCACCTCGTACTTGGCGGAGAGCCTCTTGGCCTCCTCAATGGGCATCTCGTTGGCGGGGTCCACGTAGTCCTCTTCCTCCACCACGTTTTTCTGGACGAACATCTTCAGGTTCTGGTGTGCCTCGTCCACATCCACGATGACGTTCTCCACATCCGCGTGGTCCCGCTTGTAGGCGGTGGTGAGGGCCTGGACAATCTTCTCCATCATGAAGGACTGGGGGATGCCCCGCTCCTTCTCCAGCAGAGCCAGTGCCGCGAAGATTTCCGCGGGATTGAAGCCTACGGGCTCCTTCTGCTTTTTGCCTTTCATGTTGCTGATTCTCCTTGTTGATAAAATACGTCTTGTCGGGACGGTGATTGGTTAAAATTCCACCCGCAGGCGGATAAGGGCAGTCTCCTTCTTGGGGAAGACCAGATCCTGGCTGCCCACGGTGACGGTGACATCGCCGGTGGCCTCGTCATAGCCCTTCAGATAGCCGGCAAACTCCTTCCGGCCCTCCCGGGCCCGGTACAGCTTCACCAGCACGGGGCTGCCCAGAAACTGCTGAAAATCGGAGGGCCGCTTCAGCGCCCGCTCGGCACCGGCGGAGCCCACCTCCAGGGTGTAGCTGCCCTCGATGGGGTCGGCCTCGTCCAGCAGGTCGCTGACCTTCCGGGAGATCTCCTCACAATCCAGAATGTCCACGCCGCCCTCTTTGTCCAGCAGAATGCGCAGATACCAGGTGCCGGCCTCCTTGACGTACTCCACGTCCCAGAGGGTGCAGCCCTGTTCCGCGATAGCGGGAGCGGCCAGTTCCGCGGTCAGTTCAGTGATCTTTTTCATGGGAGGACTCCCTTCTTTTGGAAGTTTAAGCAGAGTTTGCCTGACCGAAAAAGGTCAAGAAAAAGAGCGGACCCCGCAGCCCACTCCACATACCTTACTCTTCTAACATACGCATCATAGCACAGATACTGGAAAAGCGCAAGCCTTTTCTGCCAGATTCTTTTCTAATATTGTATAAAAAAATCCGCCGGATATACGGCACAGCCGCAGATCCGGCGGTTTTCAGCGCCTGCGCAGCCAGCCGGCAGCACAGGAGAGCAGAAACAGCGCGAGATTTGCCGCCACCACAGAGGCTCCCACCGGCGTGGACAGCGTCCAGGAGGCCATGAGTCCCGCGCAGAAGCAGCACACCGACGTAACGGCGGCACATACCACCACGCCCCGGAAGCTCTTGAACAGCCGCATGGCCGTCAGCGCCGGGAAGATCACCAGGGAGGAGATCAGCATGGCACCCATCATCCGCATCCCCAGCACGATGGTCAGGGCGGTGAGAATGGCCAGCAGGGTGTTGTACCAGTCCACCCGCAGCCCCGTGGCCCGGGAGAAGCTCTCATCGAACGTCACGGCGAAGAGCTTGTGGTAGAACAGCACGAACAGGGCCAGCACCGCAAGGGACAGTACCGCAGACAGGGCCACATCCGCCCACGTCATGGCCAGGACGCTGCCGAACATGTAGTTGTCCACATCCGTGGTCATGCCGCTGGTGCGGGAGATGACGATGATGCCGACGGCCAGGGCCGACGCACTCATGACGGCAATGGCCGCGTCGCTGTTCCAGCGGGGATTGGTGGCCAGCCGCAGCAGGAAGAACGCCGCGAGGATCACCACGGGGATGGAGAAGTAGAGGGGAGTGAACCCCAGGGCCACGGCGATGGCCAGGGCGCCGAAGGAGACGTGGCTGAGGCCATCGCCGATCATGGAGTACCGCTTCAGTACCAGGGGGACTCCCAGCAGCGCGGCGCAGAGGCTTACCAGCGTCCCGGCGATCAGGGCCCGCTGCATAAAGGGATAGGTCAGCATCAAGGTCAGGCTCATTCCTCCACCTCCCGAAACCGCCGCCCCTGGGGGGAGGCCAGATAGTCTTTGACTGTGCCTAAAAAGTAGCTGCTGCGGCCGATGTGCAGCACCGTCCGGGCGCTGCGCAGGGCGGCCCTCAGATCGTGGGTCACCATCACCACCGCCATGCCCTCCTTCCGGTTCAGGTAGGAGAGGGTCTTGTACAGATCCTGGGCCGCGGCGGGGTCCAGGCCGGTAATGGGCTCGTCCAGGATCAGCAGGCTGCGGGCGGCACACAGGGCCCGGGCCAGCAGCACCCGCTGCTGCTGGCCGCCGGAGAGATCCCGGTAGCTCTGGTCCTTCAGCTCCAGAATCCCCAGCTTGCCCATGTTCATCAATGCCGCGGACTTCTGGGCGGCGGTGTAGAAGAACCGCAGCCCCTTCTGGTTCAGGCAGCCCAAGAGGACCACTTCATACACCGTGGCCGGGAAGTCCCGCTGGGCCCGGGTCTGCTGGGGCAGATAGCCCACGGCTCCCTGCCGCAGTTCCGGCGCCCGGAGAATCTCCCCGGACTGGGGGGAGAGGAGCCCCAGCAGGCCCCGCAGCAACGTGGACTTGCCGGAGCCGTTGTCCCCCACGATGCACAGGTAGTCCCCCGCCCGGATGGTGAGATCCAGGTGGGCCAGGACGCTCTGACCCTCATACCCCAGGGACGCGTCCCGGCAGACGATCAGCTCATTGGGCTCCATGGTGGTCCTCCTCTCCGGCGCAGACGTCGCACACCCCGGAAAACAGCGTCCCCCGGGGATCGATGCGGAAGTGGTGCTCCCGCTCCAGGTGGTCGTACAGGTTCTGCAGGCGGGTACAGTCCACATGGCGGATGCGGCCGCAGCGCTCACACTTCAGAAGAAAGCAATCCCGGTGGCCTTGGGACTGGCGGCCGCAGTACTGGTACAGGGCGCCCTCCTCGGTGTTGACCTTGTGGACCGCCCCGGCGGCCTCCAGCTTTTCCAGCTGGCGGTAGATGGTGGCCAGGCCCACCGGGCAGCCCTCCCGACGCAGGTCCTCCGCCAGTTCGGCGGCGGTGCAGGCGGTCTCGCCCCGGGCCTCCAGGCAGCGGAGCACCGCCTGGTGCTGTTTGGTGCTGTATGGCATCCAATGCCTCCTTTAATCTGAAAATGATTATCGTTTTCATATTATAGACCGCAGAGGAAAAAAGTCAAGAGCAGTTGCAAAAATCCGGCAAATAGGGTATGGTAAAAGAACAGCGTATGGTTGCGCAACAAGGCGCAAATTCACAAAAACTTTAGGAGAGAAGCAAATGAAAGTCTCACTGGTCATCATGGCGGCGGGCCTTGGGTCCCGCTACGGCGGCAGCAAGCAGGTGGACGGCATCGGGCCCCACAACGAGATCCTGATGGAGTACTCCATCTACGACGCCCTCCGGGCGGGGTTCAGCAAGGTGGTGTTCATCATCAAGCCGGAGATGGAGGAGATGATGCGCCGCCTGTGCGGGGATTATCTGGCGAGGAAGACCGCACTGGACGGCACGCCGGTGGAGGTGGCCTATGTCTTTCAGGACTTTACCTCCGTGCCGGACTTCTACCGGATTCCGCCGGAGCGGACCAAGCCCTTCGGCACGGTCCATGCCCTGCTGTGCGCGGCGGATGTGGTGCACGAGCCCTTCTGCGTCATCAATGCCGACGACTATTACGGCATCGACGCCTACCGCACCATCTATGACGAGCTGGTGAAGCTGCCTGAGACGGGAAAGGCCACCATGGTGGGGTATCTGCTGAAGAATACCGCCAGCCTCCACGGCACGGTGTCCCGCGGCGTGTGCGCGGTGGAGGACGGAAAGCTCCGCTCCGTCCGGGAGGCACTGAAGATCCAGCTGTATCCCGACGGCACGCTGCGGGATCTGGCGGAGGGCACGGACCTGTCCCCGGAGACGGTGGTGTCCATGAACTTCTGGGGGTTTGCCCCCAGCATCTTCCCCGCCCTGCGGGAGTACTTTGAAAACTTCCTCCGCACGGAGGCCGGGGAAAATATCAAGGCCGAGTGCCTGCTGCCGGTGATGGTGGGGGATCAGCTGCAAAAGGGCGCGCTGGAGGTGTCCGTCCTTCACTCCGCGGACAAGTGGTTCGGCATGACCTACCATGAGGACCGGGAGATCGTGGCGGAGGAGCTCCGCAAGCTCCATGCCAGGGGAGATTATCCGGAGAGCCTGCGGGTGTGAGCATGAGGAGGTGCGGGAGATGAATCCGAACACGCCGGTGGGTTGCCCCCAGTGCGGGGGGCAGATGGACCTCTGGCAGGCGGGCAGGCGCCTGGCTCTGACGGGCCTTTTTGCCTCCGTCACCGACTGGATTGAGGTGGATATATACAGCTGCCCCGCCTGTGGAAGACTGGCCTTTTTCCGCACCAACTTTCTCCCTCAGCCGAAAAAACATGTGCCGGTGGAGCCGGAACCAACAGACGTGGACACCGCCGCCTTCTACGTTCCCGGTACGGGGGAGCTGGTCAAATGCCCGGTCTGCGGCAAGGAGCATCCCCGTGACGATGCCTTTTGCCCCCTGTGCGGGACCCGGCGGGATCAGCCCTGCCCCTGGTGCGGAAAATGGTTTCCGGCAGCACAGCCGGTCTGTCCCTGGTGCGGCCACGGCCGAGATGAGGAATAAGCGAAACCGCCAAGCGGCGGCCATGGAAACCCATGGCCGCCGCTGTTTTTCTGCTCAAAAAAAGCACTCCACCACATACAGCCGGGTACCTGCGCTGTTTACCAGCAGGTACAGCCGGTTGCGTTCATCCGTTGGGTGCGCCGCCGTGAAGCCGCGGCAGTCCGAAAAATCGGGCCGCTGGTCCGCCGGAACGGCCAGCAGATCCAGGATTTCGGTCACTGGCACTTCTGCGGACCTGACCGGCGTAGCTTCCTCTGTCAGGGTTTCCTCCAGCCCGCTGTCGTCCGCGTATGCCAGGACGTGATACCGCTCCCCGTCCCCGCTAAAGCTGGCGCCGCTGTCGGTCTCATACAGACAGCCCTCGCTGGCGGGGAGCTCCAGCTCCCAGTTGAGCTGAACGGTTCTGACATAATCGCCGCTGCCCCAGAAGATCATCAGGACCGACAGAACCAGCAGGACCGGCAGTGCCAGCAGCCCGCCCATCAGCTTCCACATGGACTCACCTTCTGCCATGCAACTGAGACCTCCACCGTGGACGGCACGGTGTTCTCCATCCGGTCATAGGCGGCCTTGTAGCCGATCAGATAGAACACCCCGGCGATCAACATGCCGCAGAGCAGCAGGCACACGATCCAACCGGTCGACGGCCTGTTCACTGTGGATTCCTCCCCTCCGGCGCGGCGTCAGCCGCCAGAACTGTCCAGAGTGCCTCGTCCCCCTGGTAGATGCCCGTATAGGGCTGCTCCAAACAGCAGATGCCGTCCGCCTCGTAGACGTACAGAACGCTCCAGTCCGGCGTCTCGCCGGTGCCCAGCTCCACCTTTACCGCACCGGTTTGGTCCGGCGCGTCCTGCACGCTCTCCATGCCGGTGGAGACAGCCTCTGCCGCCTGTTGGAGAAATTCTCCGATCCAGTCCCGGTCCGTGTGGAGCGTCACCGCATCTCCTGCCGTTACCCGGATGGCAGTGACCTCCGCCGCCTCCGGGAGGACGATCCGGCCCGCCCTGCCGCAGGCTGTTACGGCCAGCGCAAGCCCCAGGCACCAGGCGGCCAGCCGCAGATAGCGCTTCATGCCCGGCCCCCTTACGCGCCGCCCCGGCTGGCCAGCCAGGCCGAGAGGCTCCAGGTCCGCCAGTCGGCGCAGTCTGTCCGGGCCTCCTGCCGCCGCTGTTCCAATAGGATGGACAGGCGGGCCGTACCGATGGCGTCCCAGTCCCCATACGCTGTGCAGACCATGTCTCCGTCCAGCCGCTCCAGCTGGGACAGGGTGTCATAGGAGAGGTCATAGAGCAGGTACTCCGCGTCCAGCACCCCGCTCTCCCCGGAGAGGTAGCGGTCCACCTGATCCTTTGCCACCAGGTAGTCCACCGGCACGCAGTTGATGACCAGCCACCCCGCCAGGGCCAGGGGAAACACCACCCGACAGAACCGGAAGTCTGGCCGCCGCACCTTCCAGGCCGCAGCCAGCAGAAAGGCCGCCATCATCCCCATGCCCCAGTAGGTCATGCAGCGCTTGAAGGACAGGCCGTACACATCCACATACAGCGTCATCCGCCAGGCGGCAGAGAGGAGCAGGAGCAGGCTCTCCGCTGTCAGCAGGGCGGAGAGGAGGCGGACTGCCCGCCAAGCGCCGCCCTCCCGGCGGGACCACTGGACCGCAGCCAGCAGAAGCGTCAGGTTCACCACTGTCACCCCCACCATCTGGAAGAAACCGCTCCGGGCCCACTCGGCATAGGAAAGGCCCTTTTGGGCCAGGTACTCGGCTCCGCCGAAGAGTCCGGCGGATTGGACGCCCAGGAACAGCAGGTACAGCGCCGCCACCGCCGCCAGCACGATGGCGAAGCCCAGGCCGTCTACCCCGCCGCGGGCTGCGGCTCCGGTCCGTTTCAGGGGTGTGGGGCGGCGGAGACTGTACAGCAGACCGAAGAGGAAGGGGGTCATGACGCTGGCCAGCAGGGCCTTCCAGACCGCGTCCGTGAAGTGGAGGGAGACAAAGGCCCGCAGGTCCGCCGTGGCGGCGGCGAACAGCGCGTCGGCGGAGGCCAGAACGGGCACCAGGACCGCCAGCAGAGCCAGGGCGCCGGCCGCTCCCAGCAGCAGGGGCAGGACCCGCCGGGCGGCGCCGTCCTTTTTCTGAGGCCAGGCGGTGGCCAATGCTGCCCCCAGATGGCCGAAGAGGCCCCACAGCAGCAAACAGAGCCGCTCCCACAGCATGGAGGGACGCCACCAGGGCAGAAATTGTCCGCCGGAGAGGCCGATGGCGTGGACAGGTAACAGGGCCAGCAGGGCCAGCAGATTCCACGCCCGGAAATACCAGTTGGACCCCAGGGCCAGCGTGGCGGCCAGGGCCAGATTCACCGCCAGCAGAACGCGGCTCTCCCAGGTGTTCAGCAGGGTGCGGCCCAGATAGAGCCCCAGCAGGCCGTACCAGACGCAGACGGCGGCGGTCAGTCCCGCGGTGGGGCCGCTCCAAAGCAGCGTGTTCACCAGCAGAAGACAGAAGCAGAAGGCCAGCGGCAGAAGCAGTCGCTCTCGGGAGGAGATCACATAAATTTTCACCGCATTTTGCGTAAGCTTCGCCGGCCCTCCCGCCGGCAGGGCTTTTTCATGTTCATTCATAATGGGTTCTCCTTTTTTGGGGCTGTCTCCACAGCAGGGACAGTCAATGCACGTTACGTTCGGTCTCTGGCGGCAAAGTGGTGGCTCACCACGGCCATGGTTTCAAAGATCAGCGTTATCACAAACAGGATCCGGCCGGCGATAGCTGCGCCGGAGGCCTGGACCAGGGCCGTTTCCAAATCACCCGCCACGGTCTCCAGCTGCACGGCGAAGAGCTGGGCCAGCAGGGCCAGGGCGCAGGCCATCCCGCCGCCGGCCAGCTTCCAGCCGGAGCGGTCCCTCTCAGGACGGAGAAAGGACCACACCGCCAGCACCCAGCCGGTAAAGCCCGTCAGCAGGCTGACCGCATTGCAGAATGGGGCATCAATCATGCGTCCACCTCCTTGCGGAAACCGGAGTTGTCCGGGGAACTGTCTTGCCTGGGCGGGACGCACGCCAGAGGCAGCAGAAGCAGGTAGAGGAAGAGTGGATACAGCCAGGTACGGCTGCCCAGCGCCCCCAGCAGGCCCGGCGCCGGGCCGGTCGCCACAGTGTCAAAGGTGAGATTGGTGAACTGGAACGAGAGCCGCAGCGCCGCAATATGCAGCAGCAGGACCAGCGAGGCGCTGCCCAGGCAGAAGAGCTTCACCCGCTGCCGCTCCCGCAGATTGAAGAGCAGGAAGAGCAGGTGAAAGGCCATCAGCAGGAACGTAAACCCCAAAACATAGTCAAAGGGGTTGCACAGCCTGCCGAACTCGGTAAACAGCGAAAGCTGAAACATCGCGAGAAACCTCCAACAGTAAAGATTCCAAAAGCGCAGCCTTTATCGCGTCAGCATCAGAAGGAGTATCCGAAACGGCGTTATGAGATACCGCAACGGCCCCGGCGGCCTTCCGGGGCAGATCGGCAGACTGACCGCCGCCGGATACAATCCGCAGAAGATGTCCCGCAGTACACTGGGTCCCATCTTCCGCGATCTGCCCGGCTCCAGAGGCGGATCCCCAGAGATACCAGGGGCAGAAGGACACAGGGATCCACCCCAGCAGGAGGACCAATACCACTCCCGGCCAGGCGGCGCTGAAGAACGTGGGCGGGAAGAGCTGCGCCGCCAGCAGGGAAAATGCGGGGACGGCAGATGCAGGCCCGCTTTTGGCGGGGCGGAGCCGTGCGCCTGGCGGTCATGGTTCCGCCTCTTCGTCCGGCACGAACTCCAGAATGTCTCCCGGCTGGCAGTCCAGGGCGGCGCAGATGGCCTCCAGCGTGGAGAAACGGACGGCCTTGGCCTTGTTGTTTTTCAGAATGGACAGGTTGGCCAGGGTGATATCCACTTTCTCCGATAGTTGGGAGAGGGACATTTTCCGCTTGGCCATCATCACGTCCAGGTTGACTACAATCATGCCGTCACCTCAAATCGTCAGGTCGTTTTCCGCCTTCATCTCCGCTGCCCGGTGAAACAGCCCGGCCATCACCAGGCACAGAAGGCCCGCCATGGTGAAGAGGGGGATGAACAAAGCGGTGTAGGACAGCAATGCGGCGGCGCCATCCCGGCAGAGGGTGAAGGCGGTCCGCCCCAGGGCGCCGGCGGCGATCACAAAGCAGCCTGCGGCGGCCCGCTGGAGATAGACGGCGTTCTTCGGGGAGAACGGCGTGCCGTCCGCCACAGAGGCCAGCAGACGGATGCCCTGGACCAGGATCACTGCGCCGCAGATGCCCGCCAAAAGCAGGAATAGAGCCAGGACCGCGGTCTCCGGGGACTTCCAGGCCTCTTTCAAAATAATTTCCAGCAAATTTCCCACCCCGTCGTCAAAGTCGTAGGCGAAAACAGCCAGGAGGTGGTCGAAGCGCATGGACGCCGGATTCTGAAAGCGGAAGTAGGCCAGGGCCGGTGTCAGGGGAAGCAGCAGAATGTCGCAAAAGATGAGGAAACCGCAGAGAAAAATCAACACATCCGCGATTTTTTGGGCAGCAGTACGAACCATGGCGTGGGCCTCCTCCTAAATGGTCAGGTCGTTTTCCGCTTTCATCTCCGTCGCCTGGCGGAACAGGGCGGACATCACCAGGCACAGCAGGCCGAACATGGTGAAGATCGGCACAAAGAACGCGTTGTAGGTGGCCAGGGGGCGGAGGGACTGGTAAAACCACAGCCCCCAGATCGTCCGGAGCAGTGCCACTCCCGCGATGCAGAAGGAACATACAGCCGCCCGTCGGAGGCTGACGGCATTCTGCGTGGAAAACGGCGCACCCTGGAGGATGGTGCCCAGCACCCGGAGCCCCTGGAGGAGAATCAGCGCGGTACAGATGCCGCAGATCACCAGGAACAGGGCGATTAGGGCGTTGGCGCCCTCGCCCCATATCCAGACCCAGGAGAGAAAAATCGCGGATACGCCTGCGGCGGTCACATCGTCCGCCTCCGGGTGGAACAGGTCGTGCAGAAAGGTGCCGGCGCCGCCGAAGAGGTTTTCCGCGTTGACCATGACGGAGGCGGGAACCAGCAGCAGAGCCAGGACGTTGAGCAGTAGGGCGAAGATCAGCAGTACCCGGAGCACCCGGGCGAGTATTTGCACAGTGCTGTTGGACATGGTCGCTTTCCTCCTTATGCGTGAGAATGGGACCGGCTGGCCGGACGGGGACGCAGCAGGCACAGGGCCCAGATGCCGCAGAACTGCAGGAGAAGCGCCAGCAGGATCTGGAGCGCGGAACCCTCTGTCCAGAGCCACACCCAGCACCAGGCACAGAAAATCAGGAACCGAAGCAGCCCCTTCCAGAAGGGCACATAGTTCTCCACCGCGCCTGTCAGCTCCGGCAGCCATTCGCTGCCTGTCAGCACCAGACTGGGAACGCAGAACAGGGCCGCCAGAAGCAGCAGCGCCAGCAGAACACGCCAGAGACGGCTGGACGGCATAGGAATTCCCCCCTTTTTCCGTATCGTACCACGTGTAGTTATTGTTTGTCAATTATTTTTTATTGTTTTTCGATAAAAATGAAAAAGCAATAATCGGGCAGGGACAGCAGAAAAACGGCGCCGGGGCGGTCCGAAAGGACCGCCCCGGCGTCTGTATGATATAGAGAAAGGAGAGGGAAAATGATGTGTGTCACAAGCTTCCTGCTTGTTGTGCTCATCATACTGCCCCCAGCCGGGAAAGTCAACAGCCTGGGGGAAAGCTTCATACTTTGTTTACAGACTGGTCAAAAACGGATGATTTCATTCACAAAATGTTCAAAATCCGGAAACAATTTGCGCGGCGGTCATCCGCCGTACTGCCAGTGGGCGGGATCGGGATCTGTCTCACTGCTGTCTGGCCAAGTCAGCGCATCTCCGCTCTCATCGAGAATGTAGGGCACATCCTGGGAGACCGTGACCCGTCCATAGATATCCGTCACCACGGCAGCCACCTGTACCGTATCCGCAGGCGTGAGGGAGAGGCGCAGCTCCGGCAGCTGGTAAAAATCAAATTCTTCAAAGCCGTGGAAGCTGTCAGGCTTTTCACAGGGCTCTGCCCAGGCTGCCAGTTTCTGATTTTTGAACAGGCCCACCCGGATATTTGCCACGGCCGCGGTGAGAGACGCATCAGCCGGTGTCACCTCACGGATATAAACATAGCGCTCGTGGCTGGACGCATTCAGGACCAGCGTGCTGTCCTCCAGATCCATCCACATGAGATCGCTGTTGACCTCCACTTGCGGCAGAGAGTCGCTGTACAGCCCCTCAAACTGGTCCAACAGCTGGGTCTGGCGGGTGCCGTCCGGCGGGACCAGCAGCGCCGAGAGGGTGATATGGTCCGTCAAGGGGATGGAGAGTGTGGCGGAGAACCGTTGGTTGGGGCCCTCTTCTCCCACACTGCCCAGCCGGTCGCTGGCAGTCTCGCCGTTTTCCGCCAGGAACTCCACAGCCATTCCCTCCACATAGGTCTTGGGGACAGCATAGGCGGAGAAGGTGACGGTGTTGGCGGCAAGGTCCACGGCTTCCAGCTCCACACCGCAGTCCGCCACCAGGCTGTTCTGGGCCTTCAAGATCTCCTCCACCCGGTTGGAGAGGGAGCCGATCTGGCCGTACACACTGGACTCCACCCGGTAGAGGCTGTTCTGCAGATTTACATACTGGCCGTTCATTCGGTCCAGACGGTCGAAGAGGTGGAACAGCACCAGGCACAGCGCCGCTGCCGCCAGCACCCAAGGCCAGCGGCGGCGCTTCCGGGGCGACGGCTGGGCGGCAATGTAGCGGCCTGCGATCTCCTCCACCATCTTCAGCTGGGCCTCTGTCAGCCCGCCGCCTGTTTCAGCAGGAGCGGCATCCGCCTCCGGCGGTTCCTCCACGCCCAGCAGCCATCCCACAGAGACGCCGAACAGGCGGCTGAGGGCGATCAGCTTGTCGACCTCCGGCAGGGCGGAGTCTGCCTCCCATTTGTAGATGGACTGGCGGGAGACGCCCAGCTTGCTCCCCAGAGCCTCCTGGGACAGCCCCAGCTCCTTCCGCTTCTGCGCGATGCGCTGCCCAATGGTCACATCCCTCGCCTCCTTTCGCCGTCAGACTAGCAGACAGCCTGCCCTCAGGCCACCAACTGGGGAGTGGAAATCTGTCAACCCACGGTTAGCAGAGGAGAAAAGCCCTTGCGTCTCAATGGATTCAGAGGGCCTTTTCGTAGCAGTTGAGATTCTCCCGCACAAAGCCCATGAAGAAGAACTCCGCCGTTCCGGCGTAGCGGTAGCCCAGGGAGGGGTACAGGCGGTTGGCGGGCAGGTTCCCCTCCCAGGTGTCCAGCCGGATGACGGTACGGCCCTGGCGGCGAGCCTCCGCCTCACAGAAGGCCACCATCTGTCGGGCATATCCCCGGCCGGAGCAGGAGGGACGGATGCACAGGGTATGGATCACCCCTACCTCCTCCGCAGCGGCGGGGATGGTCCAAGGGATGGCGCCGTACTCCGGCAGCTGGACGCTGTTCAGGTTCACCACGCCCCAGAGGACGCCGTTCTCCTCGCCCACGTAGAAGGTGCCGGCCTCCAGGGCCTGGCGGGCGGTGTCGATGGTGGGGTATTTGCCCCGCTGCCAGTTGGTATAGACGGGGCCCTGTGCCTCTCGGTCCAGGATCTCCTCATAGATATCTGCGGCCTGAGACAGGTCCGCGGGGGTGGCGAGTCGGATCATGGCGATTCTCCTTTTTGATGTAGTGGCGATGGGAAAAGCGAGGCGCGCTGGGGTCAGCGCGCCTCGCGGGGATGATCGGGGATCACGGGGTGTCCTTGGGCGGCTCAGACGGAGTGGAACCGCTCTCCTGGGGGGCGTCTCCGCCGGAAGGGGAGGGATCGGACACCGGGTTCTCCGGCTGTCCCTCCTGGGCGGGCTCCTCGGGGGATTCGATCTTCTGGGAGATCATGTGCACCTTCTTGGCAGGGGCCTCAATGGTCTCGGGAGAGGAGGGGCGGAACGCCTTGTCCTCTGCGCGGGTGGAGGCGTAGGGGTTCTCCACCAGCTCCGGGTCCCGGCCCTCGATGATAGCCACCATCTCTGCGCCGGTGATGGTCTCCTTCTCCAGCAGGTAGGCCACGACCTTGTCCATGTCCTCCCGGCTGGCCTTGATGACCTCCACGGCCTGCTGGTAGCACTGGTCCAGGATGTCCTTCACCGCCTGGTCCATCCGGGCGGCGGTATCCTGGGCGCAGTCCATGCCGTAGCCGCCGTCCAGGTATTGGTTCCGGCGGGAGGCCAGCGCCATCATGCCGAACTCGTCGCTCATGCCGAACATGGCCACCATGTTCCGGGCCACGTTGGTGGCGTCCTGAATATCCTGGCTGGCGCCGTTGGTCATGGTGTTCATCACCACTTCCTCGGCCGCCCGGCCGCCCATGGAGACCATGATCTTGGCCATCAGCTCGTCGCGGGTGCGCAGTTCGGTCTTGTCCTCCTCTGGCATCAGCAGGGTGTAGCCCAGAGAGCCCTGGGTGTGGGGGACGATGGTGATCTTCTGCACCGGCTCGGTGTTTTTCTGCTTGTAGGCCACCATGGCGTGACCGACCTCGTGGTAGGCCACCAGCTTTTTCTCAAACTCGGTGAGGACGCTGCCCTTCTTCTCCGTGCCGGCAATGACCAGCTCGAAGGCGGCCAGAAGATCCTCCTGGGTCACCAGCTTGCGGCCCTTCCGCACGGCCCGCAGGGCCGCTTCGTTCACCAGATTGGCAAGGTCCGCGCCCACGCAGCCCGCAGTGGCCAGGGCCACCTTTTTCAGATTCACGTCCTCCGCCAGCTTGATGTTGCGGGTGTGGACCTGCAGCGTGGCAATGCGTCCCGCCAGGTTGGGCCGGTCGATGGTGATGCGCCGGTCAAACCGGCCGGGCCGCAGCAGCGCCTGGTCCAGCACCTCAGGCCGGTTGGTGGCGGCCAGCAGAATGATGCCCTTGGTGGGGTCAAAGCCGTCCATCTCCGCCAGCAGCTGGTTCAATGTCTGCTCCCGCTCGTCGTTGCCGCCCATGCGGTTGTCCCGGGATTTGCCGATGGTGTCGATCTCGTCGATGAACACGATGCAGGGGGCCACCTTGGCCGCCTCCTTAAAGAGGTCCCGGACGCGGCTGGCGCCCACGCCCACGAACATCTCCACGAAGTCGGAGCCGGAGATGGAGAAAAACGGGACGTTGGCTTCGCCGGCCACAGCCTTGGCCAGCAGCGTCTTGCCGGTGCCCGGAGGGCCGACCAGCAGCGCGCCCTTGGGGAGCTTCGCGCCGATCTCCGTGTACTTCTGGGGGTTGTGCAGGAAGTCGATGATCTCTGTCAGGGACTCCTTGGCCTCGTCCTGGCCGGCCACATCCTTGAAGGTGACGCCGGTGGACTTCTCCATATACACCTTGGCGTTGGCCTTGCCCACGCCGCCGATGCCGCCCATTCCTCCCATGCCGCCCTTTTTCGCCATCCAACGCATGACCAGGGAGAACATCAGGAAGATCAGCACAAAGGGCAACACGTAGCTCACCAGCATGGCCAGCACCGGGTTCACCGGGGCCTGATACTCCTTGTCGACGCCCTCCACCCCATACTCGTTCAGGAAATCAATGACGGCGTCATTGGACTGGATCCGGACAGTGAACAGCTCCAGGTGGGCAGTCTGCTCCTGCCCGGCGGCGTCCATATAAGTGTAGCCGTCCTCCGTCTTGGTGTAGACGGTGCCGTCCTCAGCGGTGTAGGAATACCCCTCCTCAGGGGTTATCAGGAGGATATCCTCCGCGTTGTCGAATTCCACCCGGGCCACCTGGCCGCTCTCCACCATCTCCTGGAACTCTCCGTATTCCACGTTGATGGAGGAGGCCTGGCGGCCAGTGCTGCCAATGACGCTGCTGGCATAGCTGAAGATGATCGTCAGCAGAAGGGCCCAGCCCACCAGAGAGGCCACGCCCCGCCAGTTGCCGCCGGGCTTGTTGTTTTTGTTGTTCTTATTGTCGTTTGGGTTCATGTATGGAACTCCTTTCAGGGGAAAACCTGTCAATACCCGGAGGATAAACGGGACCGCCCCGGTCCCGCCTGTGCCGGAGACGGGGGTGCGGTCCGCTGCCCGGGGGCGTCCAGCCCTGTTTTCAGACAGTGCCGAAGCCTTAAAATGATTTATAAAGTATATCACAGAAGCCGCAGGCCTACAAGGACAAGGAACCGGTTTTCTATAAATTTTCTGTGAATTCCACTTTCCAGACTCCCGCCCCTATGCTATACTACCTCTTGAATGCGAAAATACTCAGATTGAGGGAGAAGTTATGGAAGAACGGAGAAAGCAGGACCTGACTGCCGAGGCCGACGGCATCATCGAGGGGCGCAACGCCGTCATTGAGGCCCTGCGGGCAGGGGAGACGATTGACAAAATTTACCTCCAGAAGGGAGAGACGGACAAGACCCTGGGACATATTGCCTCCAAAGCCCGGGCGGCGGGCGTGGTGGTGGTGGAGGCGGACCGGCGGAAGCTGGACGCCATGAGCCGCACCCATGCCCACCAGGGCGTCATCGCCCTGGCGGCGGTCCGGGAGTACGTCAGTGTGGAGAGCATCCTTCAGGCCGCCCGGGACAAGGGCGAGGCCCCCCTGCTGGTGGTGTGCGACGAGATCTCCGACCCCCACAACCTGGGGGCCATCATCCGGACCGCTGAGTGCGCCGGGGCTCACGGCGTGGTGATCCCCAAGCGCCGCAGCGCGGGCCTCACCGCCGTGGTGGCCAAGACCTCCGCCGGAGCGGTGGCCCACGTGCCGGTGGCCCGGGTGCCCAACATCCCCGCTCTGCTGAAGGATCTGAAAAAACAGGGGGTGTGGGTCTTCGGCACGGCGGCGGACGGCACCACGGCCCTGTACGACGCGGATCTGAAGGGACCCGCCGCCATCGTCATCGGCAGCGAGGGGGACGGCATGACCCGTCTGGCCGCCGAGAACTGCGACTTTTTGGTGAGTATCCCCATGCGGGGGAAGCTGAATTCCCTGAATGCCTCCGCCGCCGCGGCGATCCTGCTGTATGAGGCGGTGCGCCAGCGGATGGCCTGAAGGGCCGGGGACACAGCGGAGAGGAAAGGGGCAGCATGGCTTCCAAAGACGAGAGAGAGTTTGATAGCGGTCTGACCGGGGGCACGGATGTCCCGGCGTTGGAGGAGGACTTCTCCCTGGAGGAGATCCTGGCGGAATACGGCGCAGGCCGGGAGCAGCGGCTTATGGAGGCCGTGGAGCAGGAGGCCCGCCGGGAGACGGAGCCGGCCGCCCCTCCGGCGGAGGGCGGCGCGAAGAAGCCGCCTCTGCAAACGGAGGCGCGGCCGCGTCCCGCCCCCCAGGTGACGGAAAAAACAGCTCCGCCCCAAAAGCCGCCCGCCCAGCCGGAGGACCTGCTGGAGGAGCTGCGGCAGGATCTGCCGCCCTCTCCCCACCCCATCACGCTGGAGGATGTGGTGGGCAGCACCGTGGACGCGGTGATGGAAGAGGAGGCTCAGGAGCCCCTGCTGCGGCCCCGGCGGGGCCTGTTCTCCCGGAAGCGCCTGATGGAGACGGAGGAGCTCTACGCCCCGCCGGAACCGGAGGAGGCGCCGGAGGAGATCCCGGAGATCGACACCATCGGTCCGGAGCCGGAGCTGGCTGAGGCGGCGGCGGACTACCGGGCGGAGGCCAAGCGGCGCAAGCACCCTATCCTGGCAGCGGTACTGATCTCGCTGCTGCCGGTGATCCCTATGGGGATCGAGGCCTACGGCTATGAGATCCGCTACTGGACCGGCGACGCAGCCGTCCAGAGCGGTGTGCTGCTGGCGTGCCTTGCGGCGGTGGCCGTCCTGGCCCGGCAGGTATTCGCCAAGGCGTTCGGCTCGCTGCTGCAGAAGCGATGCACCAGCGAGCTGCTGGCGGTGGTCTCCGCCGTGGTGATGGCGGCGGACTGTGTGGCCCGGCTGGTGCTGCCGGAGCGGAGCGCCGTCCCCTGCTATGCCCCGGTGGGGTGCCTCGCCCTGGTGTTTGCCATGTGGGGCGGAGCCCGGGAGAGCCGGGGACTGTGGGACACCTTCCGCATGGCCGCCACGGATGACGAGCCGCCTTATCTGGTGACGGAGACGGAGAAGGGGGCCTGCAAGCAGGCGGGTTCCGTCCCCGGCTTCTACACCACCGCCCTGCGGGAGAATACCGCCGCCGTGTGGCAGAACGCGCTGATGCCGGTGGTGCTGATGGCCTCCATCGTGTTTGCCGGGCTCAGCTCCCTGGGCCAGGAACGGGGGGACGACTTTTTGCTGAACTGGTCTGCCATCCTGGGGGCAGGCACCACCTTTGCCCTGCCTCTGTGCTGGGGGATGCCATTCTCCCGGCTGGCCCGGCACTTTCACAAGGCGGGGTGCGCCGTGGCGGGCTGGTGCGGTGCGGAGAAGATCAGCCGCAGGCGGGCCATGATCCTGACGGACGGAGACCTGTTCCCGCCGGGTACGATCCAGCTCAACGGCGTAAAGGTGTTCGGGGAGGACCTGTCCCGGGTTTCCTCCTATGCCGCCTCTATGGCCCGGGCGGCGGACTGCGGCCTTCAGCGGTTGTTTGACGGCCTGCTCCGCAGCGAGGGCGGCCATTATGAGAAAGTGGACGATTTCAGCTTTTATGAGGAGGGCGGCTACTCCGCCACCATCCGGGGGGAGTCGGTATTGCTGGGCACGGCCTCCTTCATGCGGAAGATGGAGGTGCGCCTGCCCGGCGGCATCAACCTGCGGACCGGCATCTTCCTGGCCATGGACCGGCAGCTGGCGGCAGTGTTTGCCGTGAAGTACCAGCCCTCGGAGAACGTGGATTTCGCCCTGCGGATGATGCGCCGCAGCCGCATCACGCCGATCCTGGCGTCCCGGGATCCCAACATCACCCCGGCCCTGCTGAAGCGGAAGTTTCACAAGGGCGTGAAGGTGGAGTTCCCCAGTCTGACGGACCGGGTGGCTTTCAGTGAGGCGGAGCTGGACCGGGGGATGCCCCGGGCCCTGCTGTTTCGGGAAGGACTGCTGCCCTATGCGGAAGCGGTGGTAGGCAGCCGCCGCCTGTGCAAGGCTGTGCGCCGGGCCACGGCGCTGTCCGTGCTGGGCAGCGTGGCCGGGACGCTGCTGTCCTTTTATATGGTGTTCCAAGGCGCCTATAATCTGCTGACGCCTCTGGCCCTGCTGGTGTTCCTGCTGCTGTGGGCGCTGCCGGTGTTGCTGCTGGCGGACTGGGCGGGCAGGTATTGAGCGCCGGTCATCTCGTTCGCAGCGGGATAAGATGACGCTGCGGGCGGAAGTCAACCGCATGAGCGGGGAGACCCACCACATCCGTGTCCCATGCAGGGCATTCTGCGGCATTTACCCCAAAAGACGGCGCCCGGTCCGGGATTTCCCGGACCGGGCGTCGCTGTATACAGAGGCGCCTGGAGCGCCTCCCGCGGTCAGCTTTGGTTTTCTATGATGTGGACATTCAGGTGGTTGTAGGTCATCTCCACGCCGTACTCCCGGAAGGCGTCCCGCAGGTGCTCCCCCAGAGCCAGATACGCGCCCCACCAGTTCTCCGGCGTAGCCCAGCAGTAGACGGTGTACTCGATAGAGCTCTCCTTGTATGCGGTGAGGTAGACGGTGGGAGCCGGGTCCTCCAGCAGGTTTTCCGTCTGCTCCAGAGCGCGCCGGCAGGCGGCCTTCACCGTCTCCGTGGGGGCGTCGTAGGAGGCGGCCACCCGCTGCACCACCCGCCGCCGCCCCAATACGGTGTAGTTGGTCATCTGGGAGGAGGCCAGCTCCTTGTTGGGGAGCATCACCAAATGCCCATCCGGGGTCACCAGCTTGGTGTGGTTCAGACTGATCTCATGGACCGTGCCGGCCACGCCGCCGACCTCTACATAGTCCCCGATGGAGAAGGGGTGGGCGGAGAGGATCACCAGCCCGCCGGCCACATTGCCCAGGATGTCCTCCGCCGCCAGGGTGACGCCCAGGGACCCCACGGACAGCAGCGCCACCAGGGAGGTCATGGGAATATTCAGGCTCTCCGCCACGATCAGCACCGTGACGATATAGAGGATCAGCTTCACCCCGGCCAGCAGGTATTTCTGGATGCGCTCGTCCAGCTTCGTCCTGGCCAGCAGCCGCCGCAGCAGCTTGCCCAGCAGGTGGACGGCCACCAGGCAGATCAGCAGCGTGGCAGCGGCGGAGAGGACCGCCCGGAAGGAGAACTTGGCCAGCGTGTCTGTGAACAGGGAAGTGAGGTCCGACATACGCGGCGCCCCCTTTGTATCAGGATAGCAAAAGCATACCGGAAAGCAGCGGAAAAGTCAACGCCGCCGGGGCGCGGCTCCCGGACCCGCTTCAGTCTTTTTCATCTGCAGAAAGGGCGATTTGGCAGCGGGGCAGGATTGCATGCTCAAATGTATACAGTGTCTCCGCCGCAATGGTGCGCACAACGGCTGCCAGTACCTGGTCGATTTCGGCGGTATATATCCGCGTCTGCCCGTCCGGCAGCGGGGCGGCAATCTGCAGGGAATTTGCCGCTCTCCGGCGTAACAAAGCCGCCTTTTCGTCCATGCCGGGCTGGACATGGGCGCCACCCTCCTGGTTTGCCAGCAGACACACTACGCCCTTACGGCTCAAAAAGTGCTGCCGGTCAATCAAGAGAATGTCAATCCCATCCCACCAGGTCTTGAATGCCCGTTTGGCATATCGCTTTCCGGGTTCCAGGGACAGGGGCTGCACCGTCAGAACCGGAGGGACTTCTGGCTGGTGAATCATCTGGTACTGAATGAGCGGGGAGCGAACAAAATCGGTCCTCCCTTTATTGGGCAGCTCGCCCCGCACGGTGCTCAGACTGAGAAAATCCGGACAGCTGAATGCAAAACGCTTTGTAATTTGGGCCAGCAGGGAATCAGAATATTTTGTCTGGTGAAGCAGAAGCCGGAGCTTGGTCGCAATCTGCGCACCGTAAGACCAGTCTCCTGCATCGTAATGGAGGCATTCCTGCCTTAAAAATTTTAACTGGACGAGCAGATCGCTGAGCAATTCTGTCGGCGTCCGATCAACTTGATACGCTTTTTTATCGTTGTGCATATTTGGTGCACTCCTTTCGGCATGAATAGTTGGGATTCCTGCACTTTAAAACTCTACTTTCTCCGTGCAATAGCGCAGGAAGCGCGTCCGGACCACATTGCACGCGGCTTCATATCGCGTTTTTACCTCACGCTGTGTCAGATTTAATTCCTGCGCAATGGCCCGCAGCGACAGCTTTTCCAAAATCCGAGCCTCCAGAATCCGCTGGCTTGTTTCAGAGATGTCGGAGATGGCTTTCCAGAGACAATAGTACCGCTCTAGACGAATCAGGATCCACAGGGGATCCCAATCCCGCATCCGTCCGGTGGAGACTTCATAGAGCTGCCGGCGATACCGTAGGCCGGTCAACACCTGCCGACAGCGGGTGCGGGTAATGTTTTTGCTGTACCCGCCTACCCAGCCGGAGAACTGGCTGAGCCCCTGATATCGGTCCAGCTGTTCATAACAGAGGGCAAACGCCTCATCGGCAATCTCACAGTAATCATCAGGTCCCAGCACGCGGCAAAAATCCATCCCGTACGCGCACTGGTATACAATTTCATAGGCACTCTCATAAAGCGCCTTCCAAAGTTCGGGATCGCCGCTTTTCAGAAATTCCTGAACCTGTTGATAGTCTTGCTCCCGCCGACTGGTTCGATAGGGCTGATATTTCCAAATTTTTTTATATTTCATCAAATTCACCTCCTTTCTGCCTCTCACAGTGGCGGCTTTAGGCGATCCTGTCAAGAAAAAATTTCGCCCGCCATGCAATAAAAGCCGTTGTCTGCGCGTTATCAGGGCAGAAGACACAAACAGGAACCATGAATCCGAAACAACAAGCAGGAGGAGCTTTTTATGAAAAACATGTCTGTGAAGAAGATCGTCGCTATGATCGTGGGTGCAGCTGCGGTACTGGCCGTCGCGGCCGTGGCCGCCGTGCTGGCGCTGCGGGTGGACAGTGCGGAGGCTCAACAGATCGCGCTGGATACCGTCGGCGGCGGGGAGATCGTCTCACAGGAGGTCAGCAGTGAGGGCCTTTGGAATGAGTACAGCTACGAAATCATCAACGGGGACACGTGGTACGACATCGAAATCAGCGGCTTCGGCTCCGTCACAGAGCTGGAGAGCGTCAGCAGCCAGTATCCCCGGGGCTGAACCGACGGCGGCTCTTGCACCCGGAGGGCGCCTTCTGTATAATGGCAGAGTGAATTGCGGCCCTGGGGCCGCCTGTACAGGAGGAATCACCCTATGACGGAAAAGGAGAAGATGCTGCGGGGAATGCTGTACGCACCCGCCCATGATGAGACCCTGCTGGCGGAGCTGGCTGCCTGCAAGGCTCAGTGCCAGCAGTTCAATCAGCGGGCCTATCAGGCGGAGGGCATCGAATCCGCCCAGATGCTGCTGCGCCGGCTGCTGGGCGCCGCTGGGGAAGGACTGCGGATTGAGCCGCCCTTCTGGTGCGACTACGGCTGGAATATCAGTGTGGGCCGGAACTTCTACATGAACCACGGCGGCGTCATTCTGGACGCCGGCGGCGTGACCTTTGGAGACAACGTGCTGGTCGGCCCCCAGTGTGGATTCTACACCTCCGGCCACCCCTTGGACGCGGCAAAGCGGGCCCAGGGGCTGGAGTACGCCTATCCCATCCGTGTGGGCAGCGGCGTCTGGATCGGCGGCGGCGTCCGCGTGATGCCCGGCGTCTCCATCGGAGACGGGGCGGTCATCGCCTCCGGCAGCGTGGTGACGAAGGACATCCCTGCCGGAGTCCTGGCTGCGGGCGTCCCCTGCCGCCCCATCCGCCTCATCACGGCGGCGGACCGGATGCTGCCCTGATCCGGCGGAGCAGCTGCCCTTCCGGAAAATTTCGGCCCGGGGTTGGAAACCTCTGCAGGATGTGCTATCATGGGGGCGCGGCCGGTGATGCTTCGGCCGCAGTGCAATCAAACGCGCCGCCGGCGCGTTGTCTGTGTGAACAGGAGGAAGCCCCATGATATTCTGCATGACCGTGGCAGAGCCGGACCCAGACGCGGATGCCGCCCTGGAGGACTGTATCGCCCGCATCGCCGGGGGAGACAAGGACGCTCTGGCGGATTTGTACAACCGCACCCGTCCTGCCGTCTACGGCTTTGCCCTGTCAATCGTCAAAAACGCCCACGACGCAGAGGATATTCTCCACGACGCCTGTTTGCAGGTGTGGAACGCTGCCGGCGGATACCGCAGGCAGGGCAAGCCTATGGCCTGGGTGCTGACCATCACCCGGAATCTGGCCATCAGCCGCCTGCGGGAGCACGGGCGGACGGAACCCCTGGTTCAGGAGGACTGGCAGGACCGTCTGGCGGACAATCCCGCCGTGACCCATGAGGACCGGATGATGCTGGAGGCCGTGCTCTCCGCCCTGAGCGACGAAGAGCGGCAGATCGTCACCCTCCACGCGCTGACAGGCCTGCGGCACCGGGAGATCGCCGCTCTGCTGGGCCTGCCGCTCCCCACGGTTCTCTCCAAATACAGCCGGGCTTTGAAAAAGCTCCAACTCGCATGGAAGGAGGCAGACTGACTTGGACGAACGTGAACTGGAACAGCGCCTGCGGACCGCCGTGGAGCACGCCGCTCCTGATCCGCTGGACCGCATCCTGGCCGCCTGCGGCCCGCAAGCGGGAACTGTCCTCCCTTTTGAGGCTCCGAAAAAGAAGCGCCGCTGGGCGCCCCTGGCAGTGGCTGCCGCCCTGGTGGTCATGTGCTGTGGTGCTTTCGGCATCAGCAGCTGGCGGGGAGCCAACGCCGTGGACTCCGTGGTGATGCTGGATGTGAACCCCAGCCTCTCCATGACCGTCAGCTCCAAGGAGCGGGTCCTCTCCGTCACCCCCTTCAACCAGGACGCAGAGGTTATCCTGGGCGACATGGATCTGACCGGCACGGACCTGGACGTGGCAGTGAACGCCCTCATCGGCTCCATGCTCCAAAACGGTTATCTCAGCGATATCCAGAACGCCATCCTGGTGTCCGTGGAGAACCAGGACGCCGCAAAATCCGCCCAGCTCCAGCAGCACCTGACGGATACCATCAACAGCGTCTTCCAGGGCGGTTCCCTGGAGGGGGCTGTCCTCAGCCAGACAGTGACGGAGAGCGCGGATCTGAATGCTCTGGCCCAGCAGTACGGCATCTCCGTAGGCAAGGCATCCCTGATCCAGGAGGTGATCGCTCAGGACAGCACACTGACCTTTGCGTCCCTGGCACCCCTGTCGGTGAATGAGATCGCCTTGATCGCCGAGTCCCGGCATCTGACCACCCAGGCCGTCACCCAGACGGGCACCGCCAGCACAAAGGCCTATATCACGGCAGAGGAGGCCCAAAATGCCGCCCTGGCTCATGCGGGCATCGCCGAGAGCAGCGTGGCCCAGCTGGAGATCGAGTTCGACAGCGAGGACGGCCTGATGGTCTACGAGGTGGAGTTCTATGCCGGCGGCACAGAGTATGATTACGACATCAACGCCCGCACCGGTGAGGTGGTGAATTTCTCCCGGGAGGGCGGCATCTCCGGCGGAACAACCGGCAGCTCCGGCTCCTACATCGGCGAGGCGGCCGCCACTGCCGCCGCCCTGACCCACGCAGGCGTCAGCGAAGCGGACACCATCTATCTCCGCTGCTGGGTGGAGCACGACGACGGGCGGGCGGAGTGCTACGAGGTGGAGTTCCTGGCGGGCACCACGGAGTATCAGTATGAGATCGACCTCTATACCGGCGCCGTGCTGAAAAGCGAGCGGGAGAGCCACAGTGTCCCAGCATCCGGCAGCTCCGGCCCCCACATTGGCGAGGCGGCTGCAAAATCCGCTGCCTTGACCCACGCCGGCGTCAGTGAGAGCGACGCCTCCCGCATCCAGGTGGAGTTGGACCGGGATGACGGCCGGACCTTGTATGAGGTGGAGTTCCATGTGGGCCGGACGGAGTACAGCTATGAGATCGACGCCTCCTCCGGCGCAATTGTCAAGGCAGAGCAGGAGCTGGACGACTGAACCCTGTCACATCAAAAAGCAGCGGCCGGCAGATGCCGGCCGCTGCTGCGAAAAACCACCGGCCGAAGCCGGTGGTTTTCTGTCTGTGTGGGGCGCTCAGGCACCCTCCGGTTCTCCCGGCGCCGGGGGGCCATCCGGAGTGGGGGCGTCCGCGTCCTTTTGATCCGCCTCTTCCAGCGCCTGCTGGAGATAGTCCTGCTCCGCGGTCTTTTTGCTGGGGACAAAGCCCTGGGCGGCGCTCTTCCGGCGGCCCTTGCTGCGGGCGAAGAAGAAGCCGGAGAGGGAGAACACAACGGCACCGATGAAATTCACAAATAGGTCCTTCATGGTGTCGATGATGCCAATATCCAGGTAGCCGCCCAGTCCCAGGCTCTCTCCGTTGATGACCACGTCCTGGATATCCGGAATCGTCACCACCTTGTTGGAGAGCGTGGGATCCAGGGAGACGGAGTGGATGGCGTGGATGACCGTGTCCTTCTGCATGTCCGTGCCCAGGAAGAAGTCCATGCCGAATTCAAAGAACTCCCACAGGACCCCGATAGTCATGGAGAAGCAGAAGGCCACCAGGGCCAGGAACGCCGGGGACAGATGGAAGGTGATCCGGTCATCGTCGTTCAGCAGCATCACCATGGAGAAGCCTACCGCCGCGGCCAGGAAGCCGTTGATGGTGTGGAGCATGGTGTCCCATCCGGGGATCACGACATAAAAGGCGTTGACCTCACCCAGAATTTCTGCCGCAAAGATGAAGCAGAAAATGGTGATCTCCAGGGGCGGCGGCAGCTCGATCCGCAGCTTCACCTGGATCCAGCTGGGCACGTAGAGCAGCAGAAGCGTGAGAATGCAGAAGAAGGCGCCCTCGTAGTTGGCCAGCATAATCTGCCGCACCAGCACCACCAGCACCAGAATTCGCAGGATGGAAAAGACGATGAAGGAGCTTTTGTGTTCCCGCAGCTCCCGCGCCATGGCCTCCTGAAATGCCTTTTTATACTGCTTCTTTTCTTTCTTTGTCGACTTCAATGGGTTACCTCCTTCGGTCGGTCCGGTTCTTCAAAAATCGGCAGGGCGCCCTCTTGCTCGGCAAGGGCCACATCGGCCCGGGAGCGGAGGGTCCAGTAGGCCATCCGCATCCCAAATTTGCGGCACAGCCGCACTGCCGGCTTTTCCCGGTCTCCGAACCGGTAGGCCACAAAATCCGGCCGGGTGAATGCATTGTAGAAGAGATTCGTCAGCGCCAAGCGGTTCCAGGGACCCTGGCCGGATGGATGGCGGTGGAAATCCTGGGACAGCTGGCCCCGCAGCACCGACGGCCGGTGGCGGCGCAGCCACCGCAGCGGCCGGGGGTCAAAGCTCTCCACACAGTAGTCTATGGAGAAGCGGTCCAGGCAATCCACCGTATCCCGGGCCAGCGCCGCGGCGCCGTGCCGGTCGGTCTTCAGCTCCACCACCAGCGGCGCCCGTCCGGCAAACAGGGGGAGCACCTCCTCCAGAAGAGGGATGTGTTCCTCTGAGCCTGCCAGCCGGAGAGCGGCAAGCTCCTCCGCGGTTTTTTCCGCCACCCGGCCGGGAACGCCGCACATCCGCTCCAAATCCCCGTCGTGGATCACCACCAGGCGGCCATCCCGGGTCAGATGGACATCCAGTTCGGCGCCGTATCCGGCCTCCGCCGCCCGGCGGAAGGCCGCCAGGGAGTTCTCCGGCACGCCGGGGCCGTGGAGGCCCCGGTGGGCGTACCGAAAGCCCTCCAGCTTTTCCCAGCCAGGACCATCCCGCCGGCCGTGGAGCAGGAACCAGACCAGCAGGTATCCAAGCCCGGCCAGGGCAGCTGCCGCAGCAGCGGCTGCCGCTAAAATCAGCAGCAATTCGACCATAAACACCTCCGCCAAATCCGGGCATCGGGGAGCGGACCGCCCCGGGATGGACCGCAGATTCCTTCAAACAAAATAAAGAATACCACAAAGCCGGCCCGCTGACAAGCGGGCCGGCTTTGTGAAATGCCCGGCGGCATCAGATTTGCGCCTTCTTTTTCTCCAACAGGCAGAGCACGCAGGCTGCCAAAACGGCGCCCAGCAGCGCGATGTCCATTACGCGTCCCCCGTTCTCTTGCTGAGTCGGATGCACTCAAGGGCATAGACGGTTTGCATCGCGCCCCACACCGCCAGCACCGCCGCGATGGGCAGCAGACCGAAGTCAAACACAAAGTTCAGGATCAGCAGGGCCACCCACAGGAAGATGCAGACCTTGGTCCCCACCATATAGGCCCGGTAGCAGGCCTGGCCGATCTGGGCCCGCTCCGCCTCGTCGCAGCTGTCCATCCAGGTCTTCTGGAATTTCATGTCGTAAACGCTGCCCCGCTTCTCCGGATTGATCCGGCGCTCCAGGTCCACGATCTTCTGCTGGAGCACCACCAGCACCGCCACAGACGCCAGAAAGAGGATCAGGTCCGGCAGAAAGCGGTCGTAGATGATGGAGGCGGCGAAGAAGAAAAAGTCCAGGATTATCACCAGCCCCGTCAGCAGCAGAGCCCAGCTCAGCTGCTGCTCCGCCGCGTCCATGGCGTCCTCGTCCTCCCCATCCCAGGCGGCAAAGCGCCGTTTGGCGGCGGCATAGAGGTACCAGCCCGCCCCCAGCAGCACCACGGCGCTGCCGACGATGCCCCAGGGCGCACACACCGCCAGCACCCGGTCCAGGGCCTGCCGCACCGTCTCCGCCACGCCAGCGGCCCCAGCCACACCGGTGAAAAAGCCCAGCACGCCGCCCAGCAGCCCGAACAGCAGAATTGTCAGCAGGTATTTGGGCAGCGCCCTGCGGTTGTCCCGCCTCACGTTATCGCTCATGGCATTCATCCTCCTGATAGGTAAAAATGTCCTCCACGGTTACACCGCAGATCCTGGCAAGCTTCAGCGCCAGCGTCACCGAGGGGGAGTAGTCCCCCCGTTCGATCTGGCTGATGGTCTGGCGGGAAACACCCGCCAGGGCGCCCATCTCCTGCTGGTTGACCCCCAGCCGGGCCCGGTGCTCCTTCAGCCGGTTGTACAGCGGCATCCGCTCATCCCCTTTCCTGACAATGATCCAAGTCAAAATGACAATTATTCTTGTCAAATATAGCATAGCACTGACAAGGATTCTTGTCAATAAAAAATTGAATCTGCGCACAAAAACCGGCCGCCCAATTTGGACGGCCGGTTTTTGAACAGATGTAGGGCGGCGGAAAGAACGCTCACTGCCGGGAGGGTGGGGGAGGCGGGTCCCGCCATTTTTCCGGTGGGACTGCCTTGCTCACCAGCCGGTTTTTCACATAGCTGCGGAACAGGGCGTAGATCACGGAGCACAGCGGGATGAAGAACAGCATCCCTGTGATCCCCATGAGCTTGCCGCCCAGAGTGACGGCGGCCAGCACCCAGATGGAGGGCAGCCCCACGGAGGAACCCACCACATGGGGGTAGATCAGGTTTCCCTCGATCTGCTGGAGCACCAGGAACAGCACGATGAACCACAGCGCCTTCCAGGGATCGTCGATGGCGATGAGCAGTGCGCCCACAGCGCAGCCGATAAAAGCCCCCACAATGGGGATCAGGGCGGTCAGGGCGATCAGGACGCCCACCAGCAGGGCGTAGGGCATCCGGAAGATGGTCATGGCCGCGACGAACAGCGTGCCCAGAATGCAGGCCTCCAGGCACTGGCCGGAGAGGAAGCTGGAGAAGGTCCGCCCGGACAGCCGCAGGACGTCCAGCGTCCGGTCGGCCTGCCGCAGGGGCAGCAGGCCGTAAATCACCTGGCGGCCCTGGCGGCCCAGCTTCTCCTTCTGCAGCAGGACATAGAAGGAGAAGATCAGGCTGATGACAAAGGTGCTGACACCGCTGACCACACCGCCGATGAACCCACCGGAGGAGACAATCCCGGCCCCAATTGCCTTGGCGATCTCCAGAGCCTTGGCAGAAAGCTCCTGCCATTGGATCTCCTCCTGCAGCTTCATCAGCTGCTCCTCCAGTAGAGGCCACAGGTCCTGCAGGTTCTCCGCCAGGGCGGTGAGCTGGTGCTCCAGTCGCTGGAAGGCGGCAGGAATCTCCCGAATGATGGACATGACTGCATCTGCGATGCCCGGGCCGATCACCAGGCCAGCCAGGGCCAGCACACCGATCACCGCGACCAGGGTCAGCACCAGGGCCAGGGGGCGGCGGAGCTTTGCGCCCTTCCGGTTTCTGGGGAACAGGTGCCGCTCGATGGCCCGCATGGGCACATTCAGGATAAAGGCCAGGGCGCCGCCCAGCAGAAACGGCGCCAAAATCCCAAGCAGCCAGCCCAGCGCCGCCAGGACTGCATCCAGGCGCTGCAGTGCGCAGTAAAACGCCACACCGCCGCAGACCACCAGCAGAAGTCCTTTGATCTTCTGTTTGTTCCATTCCATGAACGGTAAACTCTCTTTCCGGCCCGGAGGGCCTGTCTCAACGGGCTTCCTGCTCCTTCCGATACTGGGCGGCAGCTTCCAGATACTCCTCCATGGCCGCCCGGTTGCCTTCGATCTCCTCCGGCTTCAGGGGCCGCACCACCTTGGCGGGGCTGCCCAGGATCATGGACCCGTCCGGGGCGTCCATTTTTCCGGTGACCAGGGCCCCGGCACCCACGATACAGTCGCTGCCGATCTTCGCGCCGTTGAGGACAATGGCCCCCATGCCGATCAGGGTGTTGTCCCCCACTGTGCAGCCGTGGACGATGGCCCCGTGGCCGATGGTGCAGCCCCTGCCCACCACCGTCTCCTCGTGGAGGATGGCCTCGTCCTGAATATTGGTGTCCGTTCCCACGGTGATGGGGCCCATGTCCCCCCGCAGGACCGCACCGTACCAGATGCTGACGCCCTTTGCCAGCCGCACGTCTCCGGTGACGGAGGCGCCCTCCGCAATCAGCACGTTCTCGTCAGTCTTTCTCAGCTCGTATGTCATGGTCTCTCCTCTTTCTCTCTGATTTCAGATCTCCGGGGCGAAGTTGCCGTCCACGAACACTGGGATTTCCTTTCCGTCGTGGGTAATACCCAGGATGTTCAGGTCCGGCGTGCCCACCATGAAGTCCACGTGGGTGATGGAGTCGTTGAGGCCCCGGGCCTTCAGCTCGTCCTTGCTCATGGCCTGGCCGTCCTTGAGGCAGGGATAGGCCTCGCCGAAGGCGATGTGGCAGGCCGCATTCTCGTCGAACAGGGTGTTGTAGAACAGGATCTTCTGGTTGGAGATAGGGCTGTCATAGGGCACCAGGGCCACCTCGCCGAAGTAGCTGGCCCCTTCATCCACAGTGACGGCGGCCTTGAGGGCCTCCTCCCCCTGTTCCGCGTGAACCTCCACGATCTTCCCGTCCTTCACCACAAAGTGGAACTTGTCAATGATGGTGCCGTTGTGGGACAGGGGCAGGGCGGAGTAGACCACGCCGTTGACGCCGGTCTTCAGGGGAGAGGTGAAGACCTCCTCCGTGGGGATATTGGCGATATAGGTGCGGCCAGACAGAGTCACGTCGTTACCCGCCTCCCAGATGTGGTCCTCCGGCAGTTCCACAGTCAGGTCCGTGCCCAGGGAGTTGGTGTAGTGGAGGGACTTGAAGTTCAGCTGGTTCAGCTTCTCCACCCGATGGGCCAGGGTCTCGATATGCCGGTGCCACTTGTCTACGCACCTGCCGTCGCCGGTAATGCGCACTGCCTGGAAGATGGCCTCCCACAGTTTGTCCATTGCCTCGCTCTCCGCAAGATCCGGGAACACCTTCTTCGCCCAGCTGGGGATGGGGATGGAGGCGATGCACCAGGGGAAGCCGCCGCACATCTGGAGACGGTCGAAGTCCTTCAAGGCCCTCCCGCTGGCCTGCTGGGCCCGGACGATCCGGCTGTGGTCCACGCCCTTGAGGTTCTCCGGATCGCTGGCGGAGATGGCCAGGTACGCCGCCCCCTCCAGGGCGTAGTCGTTGTAGAAGTGCCGCCGCCACAGGGGCACGGTGTCGAACACCTCGTCAGCCGCATGGAGGTACTTCATCCGGCCCAGTTCATCGTCGCCCCAGTTCATCACCACCTCCCGGCAACCGGCCTGATAGGCCTCCGCCGCACAGAGACGGGCGAAAAAGGCGCACTCCACAGGCGAGGAGATCACCAGCGGCTGCCCCCTCTGGATATTCAGGCCCACCCGCACCAGCAGCTGGGCGTATTCCGTCAGTTTTTCTTTCATGGATTCCATTTGATTCCATCCTTTCCAAGGGTTTCCTCACCCAGAGAATATTGTAGAGCATCTCTCCCGTAAAGTAAAGCGGGGGCCGCCGGGATTCAAAAATCGTTTACGATTCCCCCGCCCGGTCCTTTCGCAGGGAGATCAGCGTGGCGTTCAGCTCCGCCCCCATGATAAGGGTCACGGCGGTCATATACAGCCAGATCAAAAGGGCGATGGCCGTGCCGATGGAGCCGTACAGCAGGGAGTAGTCGGCAAAGTTCTCCACGTATGTGGAGTACAGCCAGTTCAGCGCCAGCCAGGCCCCCAGGGCCGCCATAGTGCCGGGCCAGATGTTCCGCCAGGGCTGGCGGCCGTCCTGAGACAGGGCGTACAGGAAGAACAGGGCGAAATACCCTGCCACCGCCGCCACCGGGAACCGCAGCTTCGCCCACAGCACCGCCCAGAACCGGGGCAGGCCGAAGCTGTCCACGGCGTAGAGCAGCAGCCGGTCTCCCACGGACATCAGCGTCAGGGTCAGGGCGATGGTGGCGATCAGCACCGCCGTGTACAGCAGCGTTTTCACCAGCTGGGGCAGCGCGCCCCGGGGCGGGCCCAGGTGATAGGCGATCCGCACGGAGCGCATCAGCGTGTTGGTGGCCCGCATGGGGAAGTACAGGGAGAAGAACAGGCCGAACAGCAGCAGCTTCACACTGGGGTTCCGGCCCACATAGGTGAGGTACACCCCGATGAAGGACACGATCTCCCGGGGCAGGAACTCCTGCACCGCGGCCAGAATGGCATCCACGTCCAGCTGCAGCAGGCCCAGCAGGGAGCTGACAAAGATCAGCAGGGGAAAGATCATGAACAGCAGGTAAAACGCCAGAGCCGCTCCCTGCATCCCCACATTGTGGCGCAGATACCGCTGCACCAGCAGATAGATGCCCCGCAGAAAGCGGTTTTGGGGCAGCTCCATCCAGGCTCGCCTTTGCACGCAGGCCACCTCCTCTCCGTGTGCATCCATAGTATGCACAGAATACCACCGATCTGTTCCGCAGCGGTGCAGAATTCTGTCGGGCGGCAGAGACTCACTCCCAAGTCTGCCAGATTTCCGGATGGTAGCCCACCGTGGCCTCCCTTCCATTGCGGACGATGGGGGTCACGAACAGCTCCGGGTGTTCCAGCAGCTTCTCCTCCCGGGCGTCCGGGGTGATATAGGCCATGTACAGGTCCTCATAGGCCCGGCATTTCGTGTTCACCAGGGCGTCAAAGCCCACTTTCTGCTTGACGGACTGGTACTCCCGGGGGGATAATCCCTTTGAGGGCAGGTCGATATACTGGTACTTAATGCGGCGCTCCTTGAACCAGCGCTCCGCCTTCTTGGAGTCGAAGGACTTAGAGGAACCGAAGATCTGAATGTTCATGCCTGTGCTCCTGTCTCAATAAAATTGGAAATTGGAATGGAGGGTCCGGTATGACGGACAGTATTAAACGGCTGAAGGAACTGGTGGGCAGCTCCGACAACATCGTGTTTTTCGGGGGGGCCGGCGTTTCCACAGAGTCCGGCATCCCGGACTTCCGCAGCACTGGCGGCCTATATCACCAAGAATGGAAATATCCGCCTGAAGTGATTTTAAGCCATACATTTTACGAAAGCAACCCCGAAGAATTTTTCCGCTTCTACCGGGCCAAGCTGCTGGCCCCGGACGCCAAGCCCAACGCCGCCCATAAAAAGCTGGCGGAGTGGGAGGCGGAGGGCCGGTTGAAAGCCGTCATCACCCAGAACATCGACGGGCTCCACCAGGCCGCCGGCAGCCGGAACGTGCTGGAGCTCCACGGCAGCGTCCACCGGAACCACTGCCAGCGGTGCGGGAAATTTTACGGTCTGGAGCATATCCTCCGCACGGAGGGCGTGCCCCGGTGCAGCTGCGGCGGCATCATCAAGCCGGATGTGGTGCTCTATGAGGAGGGGCTGGATCAGGGGACGCTGGAGGCAGCCGTCCGCGCCCTGGCGGAGGCGGATATGCTGATGATCGGCGGCACCTCCCTGAACGTCTATCCCGCCGCGGGGCTGATTCGATACTATCAGGGGCACAGGCTGGTGCTCCTCAACAAGTCGCCGGTGGCCCGGGATCTGGCCGCGGATCTGGTGATTACTGACCCCATCGGCGAGACCCTGGCCCAGCTGTGAGGCGCTTCGGCGCCGGAGTTCTTCAGGCAGCCCTCCGAGGGCTGCCTGTTGCTTTTTGAATTTGCAAGTTCGAAAAAAGAAAAATTCAAAAGTTTTCTTATTTTTTCAAAAATATTTTTTAAAACGGTTGAAAATGCAATTTTTTAATGATACTATTGCAAATAGTACAACGGCTGCATGCCGCCGAAAGGAGCGCGCACCCCTATGGTCTGGAAAGAGAACCGTGAGAACGCCTATTGTGAGATCACCCCCGCCATTCTCGCGCTGAAGGAGCAGTGGGAGAAGAAAAACTACATCGACCCCAAGCTCTATAAGGAGTATAACGTCAAGCGCGGCCTGCGGGACGAGGACGGCCGCGGCGTGCTCACCGGCCTGACCCGGGTGGGCGAGATCCAGTCTTACAGCGTCACGGAGGGGGAGCACATCATCCCCCAGGACGGTATGCTTTACTACCGGGGCATCGATTGCCGGGAGCTGGTGAAGGGCTCCGAGGGGCGCCGCTTCGCCTTTGAAGAGACGGCCTATCTGCTGCTCTTCGGCGAACTGCCCACCGCCGCCCAACTGGAGGCATTCTGCCAGCAGCTGGCCTCCTACCGGACGCTGCCCACCAATTTCTTCCGGGACGTGATTATGAAGGCGCCGCCCCGGGATCTGATGAACACCATGCAGCGGGGCATCCTGACGCTGTTCTGCTATGATGACAAGCCCAACGACATCGGGCTGGAGAATGTGCTGCGCCAGTGCCTGCAGCTGATGAGCAATATGCCCGTGCTGGCCATCTACGCCTATCAGGCCTGGCGGTTCAGTCAGGGGGAGAGCCTGTTTATCCACGTGCCCAAGCCGGAGCTGTCCACCGCGGAGAACTTCCTGCGGATGCTGCGGGAGGACTGCAGCTACACCGATCTGGAGGCCCGGACCCTGGACGTGGCCCTGATCCTCCACGCGGACAACGGCGGCGGCAACAACTCCACCTTCACCAACCATGTGGTCACCTCCTCCGGAACAGATACCTATTCTGCCATCGCCGCGTCCATGGCCTCGTTGAAGGGTCCCCGCCACGGCGGCGCCAACAGCAAGGTGATGGCCATGATGGACGACGTGAAGGAGCACGTGCGGGACTGGAATGACGAGGGCTGCGTGGCGGACTATCTCACCAGGATCCTGAACAAGGATGCCTTCGACCGCAGCGGCCTGATCTACGGCCTGGGCCACGCGGTCTATACCAAGACCGACCCCCGGTGCGAGGTGTTCCGGGCCTACGTGAATCACCTGGCGGCGGAAAAGGGCCGGGAGGACGAGCTGGCCCTGTACGCCAATGTGGAGAAGATCGGCAAGCAGCTGCTGATGGAGCGGCAGCACAAGTCTGTGCTCTCCACCAACATCGACTTTTACAGCGGATTTGTCTATGAGATGCTGGGCCTGCCCAAGGAGCTGTATACGCCCCTGTTCGCCGTGGCCCGTATCGCCGGCTGGAGTGCCCACCGGATGGAGGAGCTCTCCGTGGGAGGCAAGCTGATCCGCCCCCGGTATGAGTGTGTGGAGGAGCACCGTCCCTATACGTCCATGGACCGGCGCTGAACAGGTCAGGCGGCCGGGACCGTCTTCGGCGGTCCCGGCCGAATTCCTGGTCCATGGAAATTTTTTCGACTGATCGGGGAAAAACAGTTGACATTTGGATCTCGACTGGCTATAATAATCAAGCAGTCTTTTTTAGGGGACGAACATTTGCGGCTGTGCTGGAACTGGTAGACAGGCCAGCTTGAGGTGCTGGTGTCCGAATCGACGTGTGGGTTCAAATCCCGTCAGCCGCACCATACGGTGTCTCTGAAAAGATAACCGCTCTATGCGCGAGTGGTGGAATTGGCAGACTCGCTAGATTCAGGTTCTAGTGTCCATTACGGACGTGCGGGTTCAAGTCCCGCCTCGCGCACCAAAGAGAAAGGGCTTCCTATCCGGAAGTCCTTTCTCTTTGGGCTCCGGCAGCCGAAGGCGGCCCCCGCCCTTCGGTGATTCAAATGCTCGGCGGAAGTGAATTCCGCCTGCGCCGAGGTTTTATCTACGGCAAAGCGCCCGTGCGGCGCAAATGCGCCGCCGGCCAGAAGGCCGGTGGGGTGGGTCTCCTATACCTTTTCGAGATTTTAAAATATCGATTTTGACCGTCCCTTCTCGAAAGAGAGACATCTGCGGAAAGTAGATGTCTCTCTTTTTGAATTTTGGATGCTTTTGGCAGGGCACCATCAGCGCCGCGGCAACCTGTACAGCCGCCTCGTAAGCCCGTCATGCGTTTTTGTCCCAGCTGGTGGTTCCCCAAAGAGCAGCCAGGTCCCGTTCGAGCTTCTGCATCTCCGCCTCCAGCTCCTCAGAGACAGGGTACAGGCGGATCGCCCTGAAGATATAAGACATCATCACAGTGAGCAGATGATAGGTGGAGTCGTAAAATGTAAAGGGATGTATTTTGGAGCGGATATCCTGCCCGTGGACAAACGCGCAGGCCCATTGATACGTCTGATAGAGCTCCGTTTCCTGCAGGTATTCACAAACATGGGAGAAGTAGATCCGGCCTTTGCCCGGGATCACGGAAACCAGCCACTCGTTTTCGTTGCCCTTTTTGAACCGCCGGATTGTTTCCTCCGGCTCTCGGTTCCATGCGCTGCAAAGTGCATACACAGTTTTGAGTTTTGCCTGCCGCAGCGCCCCATCCTAGCCGGGGAGGCTGCGGATCATCCCGCAGAGAAACCAGTCTTCCAAAAGGCGGGCGCTCTTTTCCTGCTTCAGCACTTTCCCGTAGACACAGCACTCCATCAGAGTCCGCGTCATCGCCGCTGTGGAAAACAGATTCCCGCCCACAAACATGTTGAAGAGCTCGTTGATCAGCTCGCGCATGTGAAGACGCCACTGGAGCAGATAGTTTTGCGGGTCATAGGGCTCTGGGGGCAGCAGCGCATACTCTGCGTCCAGCTCCTGGTAGCGCTTCAAAAAATCCGAGACCTGTTTGAGATAGGCGTATACAGTCGCCTCGGACTGATATTCGGTGTGGCTGAAATTCTCCACATACAGGTCGTCTAGGCTGTGGTCCTTCTCATTTCTGGCGTGGGAAATTTCCAGCCGTTCGGGCACATCGTTCCGCTGTGGGTTCTTGTTCCTGGCAGAAATCAGTGGGAAATGAACTTCCGTAAGAAACGGAAGCAAAAATCTCAATCCGAATCCCTTTTGGAGCTCCGCATATCCGCGTCAAACCTGCCCTGCGCATTGCGGTGTCCGTCAATGTCAAGGTACAGGGTTCTCGGCTTTCCCGGCTCCTTCTTTTCCGCGGCGTATACCAAGGACACAAGATCCTTTGCCGCCTTCTCAAAATTTTCCCGCCGCATAACACGGTGGTATAGCGCGACGCCTGCCTGATCCATGTGATCCCTCCTGTTCCGATTTTAAGAATCACAAGCTCCAGGGCCCAAGCGCAGGCCCTGGAGCTTGTGACCGTCATTCCCACTCGATCGTAGCGGGCGGCTTGGACGTGATATCGTACACAATCCGGTTGATATGGGGCACTTCGTTGACAATCCGCACGCTGATCCGGTCCAGCACCTCGTAGGGAATACGGGTCCAGTCGGCGGTCATGAAGTCTGTGGTGGTGACAGAGCGGAGAGCCAGAGTGTAGTCATAGGTCCGGCCGTCACCCATAACGCCCACGGAACGCATGTTGGTGAGCACCGCGAAATACTGGTTCATGGTGCCCTCCAGATGGGCCTTAGCGATCTCGTCCCGGAAAATGAAGTCTGCCAGGCGCAGAGTGTCCAGTTTGTCCTTCGTCACCTCGCCGATGACCCGGATGGCAAGGCCCGGGCCCGGGAAAGGCTGGCGCATGACCAGATACTCCGGCAGGCCCAGCTCCCGACCAAGCTGACGGACCTCGTCCTTGAAGAGCATCCGCAGGGGTTCGATGATCTCCTTGAAGTCCACATAGTCCGGCAGGCCGCCCACGTTGTGGTGGCTCTTGATGACGGCGGCGTCGCCGGTGCCGGACTCGATCACATCGGGATAGATGGTGCCCTGGACCAGGTAATCCACCTGGCCGATCTTTTTGGCCTCCGCCTCAAAGACACGGATGAATTCCTCCCCGATGATCTTCCGCTTGCGCTCCGGCTCGCTGACGCCGGAGAGTTTGGAGAGGAACAGCTCCTCCGCGTTGGCCCGGACGAAGTTGATATCCCACTTTTTGAAGGCCTCCTCCACCTCGTCGCCCTCGTTCAGGCGCATGAGGCCGTGGTCCACAAACACGCAGGTCAGCTGGCTGCCTACGGCCTCGGCTACCAGGGCTGCCGCCACGGAGGAGTCCACGCCGCCGGACAGGGCCAGCAGCACCTTGCCGTCCCCCACCTTCTCCCGGATCTGGCGGATGGCAGTCTCCTTGTAGTCGCCCATGGTCCAGTCGCCCGCTGCGCCGCAGACCTCATACAGGAAGTTGCGGATCATGTCGGTGCCATGCTCCGTATGATTGACCTCCGGGTGGTACTGGACGCCGTAGAAGCCGCGGCTCTCATCGCAGATGGCCACATTGGGGCAGGCGTCGGAGTGGGCCACCAGAGCGAAGCCCTCCGGCACCTTCTCCATGTAGTCCCCGTGACTCATCCAGGTGATGCCCTGGGCGGGAAGGCCCTTGAAGAGCTTGCAGGCCGAATCGAAATACGTCTCGGTCTTGCCGTACTCCCGGGCGGAGTCGTCCTGGGCCTCGGTAACCCGGCCGCCCAGGTTATGGGCCATCAGCTGACAGCCGTAGCAGATGCCCAGGATGGGCACGCCCCAGGTGAAAATGGCCGGGTCCACCTGGGGGGATTTGGGATCATACACGCTGTTGGGGCCACCGGTAAAGATGATGCCGATGGGATTCATGGCGCGGATGTCCGCCAGCGGGGTGGTGTAGGGCTTTACCTCGCAGTAGACGCCGCACTCCCGGACCCGGCGGGCAATGAGCTGATTGTACTGTCCGCCGAAGTCCAGCACGATGACAGTCTGGTGAGACAAGGGAATTCCTCCTTTGTGTAAATTCGGTTTATGAGATCTCTGCGCCGCCCCACTCCACCAGGGTGAAGCCGGTACGCACCGGGGCGGCCAGCGTCTGGGGCGGAAGCTCCACGGAGCGGTCCAGCGGCTTCCAGGCCATGAAGACCCGCAGCACCGTGTCCGGCGCCGGGTCTGCCGTGAGCCGGGCATGGTCCGTGTAGGAACTTGTCTGGAAGGCGATCAGATTATAGGCGTTCCCCTCCATGTGGGGCAGCCAGTAGACAATAAACTCGTTGGCCTCCCGGCGGTTCAGACCCAGAGTGGCCAGGGTGTCCTCCAAAAAGGCGGCGGTGTCCCTGCCTGGTACGCAGAAGCCCTGGGAGAAGTCATATTCCGTCCGGCTGACGCCCTCCCAGTAGAGGTAATTGTAGGTCTGACCGACCGCGTCCGTCAGCGTCCCGTCGGGGCTGGCGGTGACCATCCAGGAATTTCCATTCATGACGGGATAAACACAGGTCAGTTCCCCGTCATAGTCCAGGGTAACGGTGACATCGGTCTCCGCCTCCGGATAGAGGTAGATGACCGGCTTTGCGTCGGCTCCGCCTCCCGGCGGCGTACAGCTGGGGAGCAGCGCTAGGGCCAGGGTCAGCAGTACCAGAAACAGTGGGGGCCGTTTCATGGAAAAGTCCTCCTTTTTCTGATGCGCCGGAAGATAGGGAACGATCGTTCCGCTATCCTATCAGACGGAAAAAAGAGACGAATCTTACAGAGTGCCGCGGAAAATGCAGAGGATCAGTCCTCGCCCCGGAAGACGATGTTGCCGGGCTCGGCGGACTCGATGATGGCCAGGGACTTCAGGTTCACACCCGCGGCCCGCAGCCGGTCGCCGCCGCCCTGGAATCCCTTTTCTACCGCGCAGCCGATGCCCACCAGCGTGGCACCGGCGGCGTTGACGATGTCGCACAGGCCCCGCATGGCTTCGCCGTTGGCCATGAAGTCGTCGATAATCAGGACCTTGTCGTCGGCGGAGAGCCACTCCTTGGAAACCAGCAGCGTCACCTTTTTCTTATAGGTGTAGGAGAAGATGTCGCTCTGGTACAGGCCGCCCTCGATGTTGTCGCTCTTGGCCTTCTTGGCGAAGATCATGGGCTTGTGGAAGTGGTGGGCCACGATGGCGGACAGGGCGATGCCGCTGGCCTCGGCGGTGAGGATCATGGTGACCTCGTCCATATTGAAGTGTTTGCCGAACTCCTCTGCGATATGGTCCATCAGCTCCGTGTCGATGCGGTGGTTCAGAAAACCATCCACCTTGATGATGTTGCCGGGCAGCACCTTGCCCTCTTTCACGATGCGGTCTTTCAGTTCCTGCATGGGTGATTCCCCCTCGATCTGTCTGTATTTTGCATGGTTTTATGCCAAATTTGATCTTTTTCTATTATCTCGAATCCTGCCGGATTTTGCAACTGTTTTTGCCCACAAAAAGAAGGTGCTTCCTCCGGTGGATTTGCATAGGACGGACAAAACGCGGCAAACGCCGCGCCGTGGAAGGACACGGCGCGGCGTTGGGCATTATTTCCCCTCCAGCTTGTCGGCGGCAGCCTCCAGCCAGCTGCCCTGGAAGGACTCGATGTCTCCGGCGTCGGTAAGGGCGGCCAGGGCCGGGTCGATGGGCATCTCCGCCAGCACGGGCAGATGGTGGCGCTCCGCAGCTTCGGCAGTTTTGCCCTGGCCGAAGAGATGGATCTGCTTCCCGCAGTCCGGGCAGGTGACATAGCTCATGTTCTCCACCAGGCCCACGATGGGGACCTCCATCATCTCTGCCATCTTCACGGCTTTCTCCACCACCATGCTCACCAGCTCCTGGGGAGAGGCCACGATCACGATGCCGTCCAGGGGAATGGACTGGAACACACTGAGGGACACATCGCCGGTTCCCGGCGGCATATCCACGAACAGGTAGTCGCAGTTCCACAGCACGTCAGTCCAGAACTGCTGGACCACGCCGGAGATGACCGGGCCCCGCCAGATGACCGGGTCCGTCTCGTTGGGCAGCAGCAGGTTGGTGCTCATCACCTGAATGCCGGTTTTGGACACCATGGGATACAGGCCCGCCTCGCTGCCTGTGGCCTGGCCGTGGATGCCGAAGGCCTTGGGGATGGAGGGACCGGTGACGTCGGCATCCAGAATGCCGACCTGATGGCCCCGGCGGCGCATGGTGACCGCCAGCTGGCTGGTGACCATGGACTTTCCGACGCCGCCCTTGCCGGACACGATGCCGAACACCTTACCGATGTGGGCTTCGGGATGGTGCTCCTTCAGCAGGGACTGGGGTTCCTGCCGCTCGCTGCAGCTCTCGCCGCAGGTGGAGCAGTCGTGGGTGCATTCGCTCATAGTATGGATATCTCCTTTTTTCGCTTTCGCGTAATTGATAAACACAGGCTCCCGGCCCCGCCGCTGCGGGGAACGGGGAGCATTCCATATCTTATACCTCTACCGCCGCATCCGTCAACCGCTGGACGAAAACTTCCCTGTCTCCGGCAAAAAATTCCCCCTCCCGGCTGTGGCAGGTGAAGAGCAGGATCTGCCGGTTCCCGGCGGCCTCTTTCAAAAACTGCAGGGCCGCAGCGCAGCGGCTGTCGTCAAAATTGGCCAGGGCGTCGTCCAGCACGATGGGCACCTGCTTCTCCGGCGGCAGCACCAGCTCACAGATGGCCAGGCGCACCGCCAGATACAGCTGGTCCAGCGCGCCGGCGGAGAGCAGGGCGGCATCCCGGAACACCGGGTCTCCCACAGGCTCTGCCGAGAGGCGGAAGCTCCGGTCCAGCACCACACCGGCATAGCGGTTGTCGGTCAGTCGGGAAAAGATCTCCGCTGCCCGGCGGCCCAGAGCGGGAGAGAAGCGGTTCTGCAGGGCGGTGTTGGCCCCCTCCAGTGCCTCCATAGCCAGCCGGAGAGCGCTGTACTCCGTTTCCAGCCGCTCCTTTCGGGCAGCCAGGTCCTCGGCAGAAGCCCGCAGCACCGCGGGATCGCCCGCGGCGTGGAGCTGGCCGTCCAGACGGTCCGCGGAGGAGCGGGCCTCCGCCAGTGCGGCGCGGACCCGGTCCAGCTCCGTGGAGATGGCCTCCCGGCTCCGGACGGGAGCGGGGACATCCGCCTCCGGCGTGCCGGGAGCGGGCGCCTGCTGGACCTGAAGCTCATAGCGCATCCGTGCCTCCCGGGCGGCGGTCTCCGCCTCCGCCAGCTCCTTCCGCCGGACGGCACAGGCCCGGAGCAGCTGGTCCGCCGTGGGGATGTCGAAGGCGTCGGGAGCGAAGCGCCGGACCTCCAGCAGGATGCCCTGTTCGTTGGAGGAGAGACTACTATATAAGGTGTCCGCTGCGGCGGACTTGGCGTTGACACTGGCCTGGGCGGCGTCCCGGGCCTCGCACAGCTTGGCGTAATCCTCAGCCAGCTGGCGGATGGCATCCAGGTCCGCGGTGCCGAAGCGCTTCAACCGGAGTTCTGCCCAGCCGGCCTGAAACGCCCGCTTTTTCAAAAAGAGAGCGAGGGCGCACACGCAGGAGAATCCGGCTAGCATGGTGAGAAGCGCAAGCAGCTTGCTGTGGCTGCCTGTGAGAAAAAGTACCGCATAGGTCACGACGAAACACAGTGGGACACCAATTAAAAAAGTCAGCACGCCGGGGACCGGATTCCATTTGACAGGCTCGTTCTCAGTTCCTGCGGCCTCTCGCCGGGCGCTCTCCGGACTCTGCCCGGCAAAGGGACTCTCATTCACAGCGGCCTCCGCCCGCAGCAATGCCTTCATGGCCTCGTCCCGCTCCGACCGGGCCTTGTCCACGGCTCTCCGGGTGGTCTCCAGATTGACGATGGCGCCGCGGAGCCGGGCGATGGTCTCGTTCTCCGGGATTTGGTCCTGCTGAAGCCGCTCCTGCACCTGCGCGGCGCGGACCTCTGCCTGTTCCGCCGCCGATGCGGCACCGGAGAGGGCCTGGCGGCGCTGGGCGGCCTCCCAGCGGTCGCAGTCCGTCAGTTCCGCCTGTAGGATCTCCGCCCGACGGGACAGAGCTTCGACCTCGGAGCGGGCCTGCACCAGCTGCCGGGCCAGAGAGTTGCTCTCCGACAGCTGACGGTCCAGTTCGGCCAGCTCCGTCTCCAGAGCGGGGAGCTGCCCGGTCCTGTTATGGCGGCGACGATTCAGCTGCTTTTTCAGGGCATCCGCAGCCTCTGTATAGGAGGTGCCCTCCTCTCCGGAGGAGATCAAGGCCGCGATGCGCCGTTCCAGCTCGGCATCCTGGCTGATGGGCAGGTTATTCTGCCGGATAAAGGCGCTGCGCTCAAAGACCTCCCGGCTGATGCCCAGCAGGGTCTCGCCGCAGGCGGCACCGGTCAGGCCCGGCACAGGCTCGTTGGTACCGGCGTATACGGCACTGAATTCCCCCATGGGGCTGGCCTGCCGCCGGGTGGCGCGGGTCAGAGTCAGCTCCCCCAGTTCCGTGCCGCAGTCCATCCGGCCGGACATGGCCGCGCCTGACCAGGGAGCAAAGCGGTTTTTATCCGCGATAAAACCAGCGCGGTCCCGCTCCCGGCTGTTGACACCATATAAAATAGAGAGCAGAAAGGCGCACCAGGTGGACTTTCCAGTCTCGTTGGGGGCTTCGATGATATTCAGACCGTCCCCCAGCTCCAAAGACCGGCCCTGGAGTTTGCCGAAGGTGGCGGTCATGCGATGAATCCGCAGATCAATCCCTCCTACTATGTATACATTTTATTTCCATGGACATTATACCACTGTCGCCTCCGTTTGCACAGCTTATTTTCCCAACCTGCGCAAGGGGAAAGGGGACGAAAGCCGGAGAAATCGCCACAGCAATCAGAAAAATAAAAAAACCTCGAAAAAGGTATTGACAAAAGGGGAAGGATTTGGTATTCTAACAAAGCTGTCGGCGCGGTGATGAGCCAGGCCGGGAAGAAATGAAAAAAGTTCTTGACAGCAAGGCTGAGATGTGGTAACCTAAACAGGTTGCTGCTGATACAAGATGGATCGGATGTCAAAAAACTTCTGAAAAAAGTTCTTGACAAACGAAATGAAATCGAGTATAATAGCAATGTTCCGCCGGGAACGGCGTGCACCTTGTAAATTAAACAACGTAACGAAAAGGAAGCACCAGAAGGCGAGCTCATTTAGGTGAGTTTGCCAAAGGACAAAGCCGTCTCACTGGGTTGAGTCAATTACCGGTGAGATGGAGAAATGAAGCTATGACAAATAGCTCTATGAAGGTTTGAACGGACTACGGTTCGTTTAGATACCATTTTATAGAGAGTTTGATCCTGGCTCAGGACGAACGCTGGCGGCGTGCTTAACACATGCAAGTCGAACGGAGCACCCTTGACTGAGGTTTCGGCCAAATGATAGGAATGCTTAGTGGCGGACTGGTGAGTAACGCGTGAGGAACCTACCTTCCAGAGGGGGACAACAGTTGGAAACGACTGCTAATACCGCATGACGCATGACCGGGGCATCCCGGGCATGTCAAAGATTTTATCGCTGGAAGATGGCCTCGCGTCTGATTAGCTAGATGGTGGGGTAACGGCCCACCATGGCGACGATCAGTAGCCGGACTGAGAGGTTGACCGGCCACATTGGGACTGAGATACGGCCCAGACTCCTACGGGAGGCAGCAGTGGGGAATATTGGGCAATGGGCGCAAGCCTGACCCAGCAACGCCGCGT